>MDSV01038190.1_pt1 | contig 21445 bp, 11 predicted proteins | sample 810851 | NCBI WGS metagenome assembly MDSV01 (sample SAMN05326640, study PRJNA326480) | marine metagenome | isolation source: seawater | place: Atlantic Ocean: North East | collected 2012 | reverse complement strand
CGCCCGGGTCGGCGAGCGCCTCGAGCGCCGCCGCCTCCTCGGCGCTCGCCGCCGCCTCGAGCTTCCGCGCGCGCCGCGCCGCGAGCTCGGCGAGCGCGTACATGACCGTTCCCAGGTTGTACGCGGCGCGGTCGAACGAGGGGTCGCGCCGCAGCGCCTCGCGGAACCGCGAGGCGGCGCGCGCCAAACGCGCCAAACGCGCCGGCGCGCTCGACGCCAAGCCCGCCAAACGCTGCTCCGCCAAACCCCAGTTGTTCAGAGCGCGAACGACGTCGTTCGACGCGTTCGACGCGGAGGCGTCTTCTCCATTCGTGGTGGCGCGCATCGTCGTGTCAGAGAGCGGACGTTTCGGGTCAGTCGCCGAGCCGCTCTCGGCGGCGACCACGGCGCGCGCGTACTTGGCGCAGCTTTTTTTCCACAGCGCCGCGGCGGATTCTGGATCTTTTCCCTGCGCGGCGCGCGCGAGGTCCCCGAGCGCGATGCCGTGGTTGTACAGCGCCGAGGCGTGGCGCGGGTGGAGCGAGACCGCCTTCGCGTACGCGTCGCACGCGGCGCGCAGGTACGCGTCGCGCGCCGCGCGCGCGGCGGCGGCGCGAGACGACGACGCCGGCGTTTCGAGAGACACCGCGTTTCGTGAACCATCGGGAGCGTGGGAGCCGCGCTGACGCGCGTGTCCCGTGGCATCCGTGCCTCCCCCAGGACACCCCCGCTGCTGCTGCTGCGGAGCGGACGCCGCGGTCTCCTCCGCGCACTCCGCGCGTTCCTGCAGGGTCAGCCCCCAGGCGTAGAGCACGTCGTGGTTCGTGGGGTCCGACGCGTGCCTCTGCGCGTGGCGCGCGCACTGCGCCTCGAGCGCCTTGTCGCGGTGGTTCGGCGCGGAGGACGCGGCGCCGAGCCGCGTGCGGAGCGTCACCGGGTCGACGTGGAGGGACACAACTCGGCGCGGCGGTGACGTCGCGGCCATCGCGCCGCGGGCGGCGGACGCGGGCGCGGGGAACTGAGCGCCGCGCGTCTCCCAGCGCTCTGATGAGATCTCATCACTGTTTTCGAAAAAATATTTTCTCGTGTCATCATCAGACTGTCAGTCACGCCAGACGCAGCCTGTCCGCTAATCTCGGTTCGCGTCTGATGACGTCTTCACGAAGCCTCCGGGTACCCCCCCTCCGCCGCGTCCCCCGGCGTGAGGTACAGCCGGTCGTTCCGCACGTCCAGCACGGTTCGCCCTCGCCCGAGCACGTCCAGGCCCATGGACATGAACGCACGCGTCTCTGCGCCGAGCGCGGCGAACGCGGGCAAGTCCCCCACGCAACACTGCCCTTTGTAACGCGACGTCAATCCGTTTTGTTTCGCCGCCGACCCGTCGTTCGAGGCGTCGTTCGAGGCGTCGTCGCCGAGCACCTCAAGATCGAACGCCGCGGTGGCCATCTGCATCGTGCGCCCGTCCACGCCGACGGCGGTCATCGCGCTCGTCTCGACGCCGGCGGAATCCGGCGCGACGCCCCCGGACGCGGCGGCCATCCAGTTCGCGACGGAGAAGAACGAACCCGCGTCCACGATGGCGTCGAACGACGCGCCGGCGTTTAACGAGCACCGAACGAGCTTCAACCCGGTGGGATGCGTTTTCAGCGGGATCTCGATCAGGTCGTCGATGCCGATCGCGCCGCTCGCGATCGTTCCCGGCGCGTGAAACGCGAGCGTCTTGTTCGCGAAGTCGAACTCCGTCTCGAACCGCTCCAGAAACTCCAAACCGAGCATGCCGCCGACCACGGACGGGAGGCCCGTCGCGGATAAATCCGTCACGACGCAGTTCAGATCCCCCAACTGCACGCCTCCCACCGCGACGTTCGCGATCGTGGTTTTCTGCCGCACCGTCTCGCCCATGCTCCCCAGGCCTCGTATCGCGGCGCCGTCCGTCGCGTGCGCGCCAAGCATCTCGCGCAGCTCGGGCGAGATGAGCGCGGCCGTAGCGCCGGTGTCGATGAGAAAGTCGACGAAGCCGGCGTCGCCGGGCAGGTCCAGCGTCACCAGCACGTACCCGGCGCGCGGGTTCCCGGGCATGCCCACGATCTGTCGCAACGGCACGCGAGTCGACGCGCGCAACCGTTCTTCCCACCCGTCCACGACGGCGTCCACGACGTCGCTCTTCTCGAAGAAGTTCGAGCCGCTCCGACCCATGTGCCCGAGGCAGCGCTTCAGTTCCTTGACGCGCATGCCACCCGCGCGCGACCGCAGCGCATCGCGGCGCTCGGCCGCGAGCGCCTCGGGATCGACGCCTTCCGCGGGGGGGGCGTCATCGTCGCCGGCGGACGCCCTCGGCGGACGCGTCGACGATCCGAGTCGGACTCGGAAGGCCTTGAAGGCCTTCGCGCTCGGGGGCGTCGTCGCCGAGGCGACGCGGGACGGGACGAGCGGTCGCGAGCGGCTCGCGATGCCCGCGTGCATCGCGGTCGGCGGTCGGACGAAAGTGGCCATCGCTTCTTGCCGCACGTGGAGATGTGGCGATGAGGGGCTGGCGTGGACCTCTTCTGGAGATCTGGATAAAAAGTCTCATAAAAGTGCAGGCGCGAGTGAAACACGTGGCAAGAGGCGTTCTAGGACCGTCTCTGCGTCGGGGGCACCACACCCGTGCGCGCGGCGTTTCACGCTCGAGCGCGTCGCGACGCGCGGCACGGACGATGGCCGGCGCGGTGATCGCGACGGGCGCGTCGGCGCCGCCCCGATGGGCACCGCGCGCCCTGGGAACGGGGAGGAGACCGATCCGAGGGACCGTCGATGTGGGGTCTTCTCGTCGGGGCGCGTTCCCTCTTTGCCTCTCGTCGCCTCTCGCCGGCGCTCGATCGGTGGGTCGCGTCGCGTCCTCCCCGAACGCTTTACCCTCGCCCGCGTCCGACGCGCGCGACGCGTGCGTGTTCGAGCGCGGCGACGTCGCGCTGCTTCCCAACGGCGCGCGGATGCGCTTCGTGTCGCGGCCTGACGTGCAGTTTCTGTACGACGAGATCTTCGCGGACGAGTGCTACGCCAAGCACGGGCTGGCGATCCGCGAGGGCGCGACGGTCATCGATGTCGGTGGCAACATAGGGATGTTCGCGCTGTACGCGGAGATGAAGGCGGGCGCGAAAGGCAGAGTGTACGCGCTGGAACCCATCCCGCGAACGTTCGCGGCGCTTCGCGAAAACGTGACGCGAAACGCGGAGGAGCCGTCGCGCGTCGCGTGCTTGGACGCGAAGGACGCCGAAGCGGCGTTGTCCTCTCGTCGCGTGTCTTCTTCGTCCGACGCGAACGTCGTCGCGTACAACGTGGGCGTCTCGGACGGAGCGACGAGCGCGGCGACGTTCGCGTTTTACCCTCGCGCCGCCGGGTGGTCCAGTCTGGCGCCGGACGAATCCGAAACGAAGGCGAACGTGCAAAGGTTCGTGGAAAAGCGGCTGTCGGGGGCGAAGAAAAAGGCTCGCGGCGGGGAAGACGACGACAGCGATACCGACGACACGCGTCTCGCGGCGTTGCACCCTCTGGCGTCGCTCGGCGCGAAGCTGCTGGCGTTCGCCGACGGCGACGACGGCGACGAACGCGAGAGCGCGTCGTCGCGAACGGGAAGAAATAAAAACGGCGCGGAGAAGAGGGAGCGCGCGTACGCGTTTCCGGTGCTTCTGGCGCGCCGTCTGGCGCGCCGTCTGGCGCGCCTCGCGTTTTCGCTCGCCGTCGGTCTGGTGACCGCGTACCTGCTCGGCGGGAAAACCGAGCGCGAGTGTCCGCTGGTGACCGTCTCCGACGTCATTCGCGCCAACGGGCTCGATCGGGCGGACGAAGAGAGCCCGGCGCCGCGCGAGGACGAGTTCGACGAGACGCGCGCGACCCGGCCGACCCGCTACGCCGTCGATTTCCTCAAGATCGACGTCGAGCGAAACGAGCTCGCGACGTTACGCGGGATCGATCACGAGCACCGCGGGTCGATCGCGCAGATCGCGATGGAAACGCACGACGACGAGCGCAACGGTTTGCGCGCCGTGATCGATCTCCTGACGGCGCCGACGGGCGCGCCGCGTTTCGGGTTTGGATTTGAACGCGCGCGCGTCGTCGCCGAACAGCCGGACGACCTCGAAGGCGGGTCGCTGTGGAACGTGTACGCGCGAAGGTAGTCTAGCTAGTAGCGAGTTTGATGGCTACGTAGCTCGTAGGTAGTACATAGCGGACGCGAGAGGAGTCTATCATGACACGCGCGCTTTTATGAGCTACCGAGAAAGTCACAAACGCGTCGTTTTCGGGGAGTCACAAATATATTCTCTACGTCGTCGAGCGATACGCTTCGCGCGTTCTTTCCGTGCGCGGTCGAGTCAAGTCTGACTCTGACGCAAATCACTCTCACGCCGCGGCGCCGGCGGCTTCGGCGCCGTCCCATTTGGGCATGGCGAGCTCTTCGACGCGCACGCCGTACTTGGCGCCGAAGTGCTCGACGACGTAGTCCACGTCCTTGTCGCCGCGGCCGGACAGGTTCACCAGGATGGTTTCCGTCTTCGGGAGCGTCTTGGCGAGTCGCATGGCGTACGCCACGGCGTGCGAGGACTCCAGCGCGGGGATGATGCCCTGGTCGCGCGAGAGCGCCATGAACGCCTCCACGGTTTCCGCGTCGCCGGCGGTTTCGTACGAGACGCGGCCGGAATCTTTCAGGAAACAGTGTTGCGGGCCGACGCCGGGATAATCCAGACCGGAGGCCACGGTGTTCACCGCCGCGGGCGCGCCCTTCTCGTCCTGCAGCAAGTAACACTTGAACCCGTGGATCACGCCGGGCGAGCCCAGCGTCATCGTCGCGGCGTGCTTTCCGACTTTGTCCAGGTCCGTCCCGGCGGGCTCCACCCCGAACATCTTCACCTTCTCGTCCTCCAGGAAGGCGGAGAACAAACCGATGGCGTTGCACCCGCCGCCCACGCACGCCACGAGGTTGTCCGGGAGCTTACCGCCGGTCATCTTCTTGAACTGCTTCTTCGCTTCTCTGCCCACGACGCTTTGGAAGTCGCGAACCATCATCGGGAACGGGTGCGGGCCCACCACCGAGCCGATGGCGTAGAACTGCGTGACGGGGTCGCTCACGTAGGCGCCGAACGCGGCGTCGACCGCTTCCTTCAGCGTCTTCAACCCCTCTGTCGCGGGGATGACGTTCGCGCCGAGAATCTTCATGCGCACGACGTTAGGGCGTTCTTTCGCCATGTCCACCTCGCCCATGTAGATGTCGCACTCCAACCCCACGAGCGCCGCGGCGGTAGCGAGCGCGACGCCGTGTTGCCCCGCGCCCGTTTCGGCGATGAGCTTCTTCTTGCCCATCCGCTTCGCCAGGAGCGCCTCGCCCAGGCAGTGGTTGATCTTGTGCGCGCCGGTGTGGTTCAGGTCTTCGCGCTTGAGGTAGATCTGCGCGCCGCCGATCTTGTCGCTCAGTCGCTTGGCGTGGAAGATGGGGCTCGGGCGGCCGGTGAACTGCTTCTCCAGCTCGTGCAGCTCGTCCCAGAAGGATTTGTCCTTCTTGAGCTCCTCGTACTTCGCGGCGATCTCCTCCATGACGGGCACGAGCGGCGGAGGGAGGAACGCGCCGCCGTACTCGCCGAAGAATCCCTCGGGGTTGGGCGAGGCGTTCGCCTTGTCGATCACAGGCGCGGTGGTGGTGTTCTTGTCGGAGCGGGAGAAGAGACCCATGGTGTCGTTTTTTTTCGGAAGAAACGCTGTTGTCGAGTTGGATATTCCGTTATTTTTACCGATGAGAGGATTCAGCGGAAGAGGTCAGGTCAGTGTCTGGGAGAGGGGGAGGAACGGCGTTCGCGGGGCGTTGCGTTTTTTCGCGCGCGCGGCGCGACTCGCGGCGATCGTCGACGAACGAGGCGACCTCGTCCTCGACGGGCAGCATCGCGAAGCTCGCGAAACGTCTCCGATAGCCGAACCGGCGAACGTCGAGAGAAAATCCGAAACACCTGCGTGTGGTCTCGGCGTCCTCTCGCGTCAGCGGCGCGGCGTCGGCGGCGTGGGACGGCAGCGTGCGCCAAGAAGGGTCGAGTCGCATCGGGAAGAGAGAGAAGTTGAGTGAGAGTACCTGGCGTGCGTGTGCTGCAGTTGTGACCGATGTCATTTCTCGAATGCGCTTTTCTGACGTGGCAGTCGAAAAAATCTTCGGAACGTGACTCCGCGATGACTCGACTTCGGAAAACGATTTTGACTCGACGCGGTTTCGAGACGAGCTGCGTCCGACGCTTCGCGCGTCCGACGCGCGTTCGAACGCGAGCCGGCCCGTCAAATTCGCCGGCGCCGGAGTGTGAGAAGATGGCGGTCGATTGCCTGCTCGACCAGCTGACTTTCTACGGGTCGTACCACCGCGACCCCCGCAACAAAGCCGTGCACCTGTTGTGCGTGCCCCTGATCGCGTGGTCCGTGCTGGTGTGGCTGTGGGCGTGCGACGAGGTGCCCGTCTCGGAAAACGCGCTGCCCGATGGGCTCGCGCGTCAGTTTGTGCCCACCGCGCCCGCGACGCTCGTCGTGCTCGCGTACGCGGCGTACTACGCCTCGCTGGACAGCCTCGCGGGCATCACGTGGGCGATTTGCGTCGGCGCGCCGCTGCGGGCCACCTCGCGCGCGTTCCACCCGACCCCGCACGCGTGGCGCTGGGCTCTGTTCGCGCACGTCCTCGGCTGGACGGCGCAGATCTACCCCGGGCATCTCCGGTGGGAGGGACGCCGCCCCGCCGTTTTCGATTCGGCGTTCCAGTCCCTGGTGCTCGCGCCCCTGTTCGTGTGGATGGAAGTGCTGTTCGCGTGCGGGTACAGGCCGGGCTTGCGGGAAAACCTGAAGCGGAGAGTGGAGAAGGCGGTGAAACAGATGGACGCCGGCCGCCAAGGAGCGCGTAGCCTTTGATGGATCAATAAAAAACCGCGGGCGACGTTCCCACGACGTCGTCGCCGTCCGCGTCGTGCAGCGCGACGCCCGCCGACCTCGACGCGGGCGTTTTGTCGTTTCCCCCCACCTCGCGTGCCTCGCGTGCCTCGCGTGCCTCGCGTGCCTCGCGCCCCGAGTAGTCCGCCGGTCGCTCAAAGCTCGCGCAGAACTGGTCGTGCACTTCGCGCACCGCCTTGGTCGTCCCGAGCGCGAGGGTCTTCTCGTCCAGAAGCGCCGCGCAACCGCGCGGGTGGCACTCCGAGCACCACTCCTCGGCGGCGAGCGCGTCGCGGGCGAGCGCGTCGAACCGGCTCGTCTCGGCGACGTCGTCGAAGCCCCCGAAGGCGTCGAGCGCGTTCGAGAGCCGCACGAGCCGCGCGTCGCGCACGCTCGATCCCCGTCGTTCCAACGCGTCGCGCACGGCGCGTTCGGAGGCGCGCGGGGGGATCGAGACGGCGGCGCTTTTTTTTTCGCCGCCGAGATCTCGACGAACGCGCGCGTTGACGTTTCGGAGGCTCGCGCTTTCGCGGGCGCCGGAGACGACTTCCAGCACGGAATCCGTCTTCTCCATGTGAAACGGGAGCTCGCCGTGCGCCACGAAGTCGACCCCCGCCCTTCGCATCGCGGAGGGGGACACGAAGTGGTCCAGCGGACACGCGCCGGGAACGTGTCCGGAGTCGGCACTTCCCGGGTAGTGGCAGTTGAAGGCGAAGATGTTGTCGTGGCCGCCCCACGTCTTGTCGCAGAAGCAAAACGGCGCCGGCACTGCAAGCGTGCGGTTCAAGACGACGGCGATCGCCATCGCGTCGCGCAGCGCGCGCACCTGCGCAGCGCCCGCTTTCAAGTGCGTCGCGATGTTCGGCTCGAACCCCGCGAGCGTCTCGAAGGGCGCGCGGAAAACCGTCTCCAGGGCGCTCGCCGGGTCGTAGGTGAGGAATTTTCGTACTCCTTCGCCGTCGGCGGGCTCGGAGTCGGCGGATTTTGTCGGATACATCTCGCGGTCCGATTCCGGGTCCCACAGCCCGTGCTCGGCGAACCGGAACCGTTTCGCCTCCGCCGTGCTCCCGTCGAACGTGTACGTGGCGTGCACGCAGTACGGCGCGTTGGAGCGCTTTCGTCGCTTCGTCCCCGCGACGAGACGTTCGTGCTCCGCGACGTCGTCTTCGCCGAACGCGTTCGCCAAGTCGTCCGCCTCCATCTCCTCCACGCGCTGCAGGAACGCGACGTGCCCCGGTTGGAACGCCGCGACGGGTAAAACGCCGAGCTTGAACGCGCGAAAGCCGTCGACGCTCGCGGATGGATCATCCGAGCTCAAACCCAAACCCGCTTCCAAAACCCGCGTCGGGGCTTCGACGTCCTCGGGCGCTTCCGCGTGAAAGTCGACCGGGTCTAAGCCGGGCCACTCGTTCTCGCGCCGGGTCATGGCGTTGAACACCTGCTGGTCGGAGGTGAGGTGCGCGAACCGCGCGTTGTCCGAACGCGCCGTCGCGCCCAAGTGCCGGCGCCACGCCTTGGCGAACGCCTTCGCGCCCGGCGTGTGTTTCAGAAAAACGATTCCCGTGTTGAACACGCCGCCGCGCGCGTAGAGCGCGCCCTGCCTCGCGTCTGTCTTCGGGCTCAGGTTATCGCTCGACACCATCACGTCGGCGGCGGCGATGGCCTCGCAGGGCGCTTTTCCCTTTCGCGTCTCGCGACGGTCCGCCGTCGCGTCGACGGCCATCTCGGGGCACTGCAGGTAGCGCCTCGGGTCCCGGCGCCACACGACGTCCGCATCGGACATCAGCACGTCGTACCCGAGCTCCAGCGCGGCGCGGACCTTCGCGATGCGCGTCGTCGCGAATCGCTTCCAGTTGTCGGAGGCGTGGCCGCTGCCTCCGTCGAGCTCGCCCGCGACGCCGCCGAGGACGCACCGGAACGTCGGGATCGATCGCGACGCCAACGCGTCGCTCGTCGCGTCGTCCAGCGCGCCCACCAAGTGCGGCACGTTCAGGCGTTTCAAATGCGCGCTCCAGTTCAAAACCATGCGCAGCATCTTGGCGTCACCGAAGGTGAGCGCCACGAGCGATCCGGGCGCGAGGCGCATCGATCGCAACGCCGCCGACACGGCGGGGTCTTCGACGTCGTCGTCGTCGTCGTCGTCGTCGTGGTTCTCGCCCGCCGCGCGCGGGTCTTCCCGAGCGTTCCGAACACCTTCCGCTTCGTTCGCTTCCAGAGACCCTCGCAGCGAGTACCGCTTGTTGTGGTGCTTGCCCGCCGCCACCACGTGGCGCGCCTTCGCCGGCGTCGCGGTGCTGCGCGTCGTCGTTCCGCCTTCGTCGGACATCGTCTCCTGTGCGTCGTCGGCCGCGCGCGCGCGCGCGTCGCGCGCTCTGCGCGCATCGACAACGCGCGCGCGATGCCAATCCTCAAGCCACGCATCGCCCTCGGCCGTGCCTCCGTCGGTGCGATGATCCCGAAGCCGTGGCGCGCGCGTCAGCCGCACGTCCCCGCGATCCTCGCGCGTTGCCAGGCGAGACGCCGCGAGAAACACCAAGAGCGCGACGCACGCGAACGACACGAGCGCTCTGCGCTGCAGGCCGCACATCCGGCCCGCCCGGCGCGTGCCGCGCCCCATGCGTCCGGCCGCGTCCATCGCGACGCGCGGGTCGCCGACTCGACGCTCTGCGCCGCGAGCTCTGGGCGAGCCTGCTGGTCCGCGGGTCGCCCTCTCCGCGATCTCGCGAAAGAACTTCACGAGTTTTGGACAGCCCGAGAGCCGAGACGCGCGGGGGCGGTGACTCGTGCTGGCCGCGACGAGGCCCCCCTCTTCAGTCTTCGTCGCGCCGCGCTCTGTGCCCGGCGGGAAGGAGCCACTCGCGATATGTCGTGCGTGGCGACGGCGGTGACCGCCCGCGGCCTCGCGGCGTGGCCGACGTCGCGCGTCGCGCGGCGCGCGGGTGTCCACGCGCCCCGCCTCCGCGCCTCCGCGCGCCTCGGGAACTCGAGCCCGGGCGGCGGCGGCGGTCGCGCGATCTTCGCCGGCGTCTCGGCTTCGTCCTCGCCGGAGGCTTCGTCGACCGGAGACGCGGACGCGTCCTCCTCGCGTCCGAGCGCGCCCACTCTGCGACGCGGGTCCAACGCGTTGCAGTCCGACGAGGACGGCGCCCCCCACGTCCCCGTGCTCATGCGGCAGGTGCTGGAGTGTTTCCGTGATGTCCGTCTGCGACGGTACGTCGACGGCACGATGGGCGCCGGCGGCCACGCCTCCGCCCTCGTCAAAAACCACCCCGAGATGCGCGTTTTCGTCGGGTTCGACGTCGACCCTCTGGCGCACGCGCTCGCGAAGCCCCGCGTGACCGCCGCGGCGGCGGAGACGCGGCGCGACGGGGACGCGCCGTTTCGCTTCGACGCCGTCGCCGCCAACTTCCGCGAGATGCGTCGCGTGTTGTCGGAGACGCCGACGGAGGCGGAGGACGACGACGTCGACGCCGAAGCTCCGGACGGCGAGACGGGACGCGCGACTCGCGCTTTGTTCGGCGACGTGGACGGCATCTTGATGGACCTCGGCGTGAGCTCCATGCACCTGGACCTCCCCGAGCGCGGGTTCAGCTTCAACGACGACGGCCCGCTGGACATGCGCATGGGCCCGGGCGCGCCGCGCAGCGCCTTCGACGTCGTCAACGATTGGCCGGAGGAGGCGCTGGCGAAGATCCTGCGCGAGTACGGCGAGGAGAAACACTGGCGGTTACTCGCGAGGCGGATATGCGAAGCGCGAGCCGATGCACCGATCAAGACGACGCACGAGCTCGTCGCGGCGCTGGGTAAGATCCCGGGCGTGAAAGGCGGCCGGTCCGGCGGCGTGCACCCCGCGACGCGGACGTTTCAGGCGATTCGCATCGCCGCGAACGACGAGTTGGGCGCGATTGAGGAAGCCGTGCCTGCGGCGATCGACGCGCTCGCGCCGGGAGGGCGGCTCGCGATAATCACCTTCCACTCCTTGGAGGATAAGATCGTGAAGACCGCGTTCCGAAAAGCCGCCGGTCTGATTCAAACGCAGCCGGAACGGCCGTTCAGCGCGTGGGAGCGCCAACCGCCGCCGCCGCCGAAACGCGTCGCGCTCGTCTCGCGCAAACCCGTCGTCGCCGACGCCGAGGAGGTGAAAAGAAACGTGCGCGCGAGATCCGCTAAGCTGCGCGTCTGCGAGAAACTCCCGTAGCCGACGGCGTGAACGACGACAGACACGCGCGTGTGTGTAACTATGTAGTAGAGCGACTGCGTAGTAGAGCTATACCACGTAACTAGTAAGAAATTTACTCCTCGTCGGATCCCCCCGCCGCCTCCGCCGCCTCCGCCTTGAGCCGCTCGACTTCCTCTCGCAACGAAGCCGTCTCCGCGTTCGCCGCCGCCAACGCGTCTTTCGTTTTCTGAAGCTTCTCCTCGACTGTTCTCTTCTCGAGCTCTAAACGCGTCACGTCCGAACGCGTCTGCGTCACGTCCGAACCCAGCCTCGAGATCTCTTCGTCCCTCGCGACGAGCCGTTCGGTGAGCGCCGCGTGCCGCCGATCAAACTCGCGCGACACGACTTGGCTAAACTCCGGGCTCTCGAATTCGCGCACGACGTGCGCGATCGCCGCGCCCTGCAGTTTCGAGAGCAACGCGCGGTCGTCCCGGCTCCGCGGGCGCATGGACGCGATGCGGACGTACCACTCCCGCAACTGCGGGTGGATCTCGACGTGAGGCTTCGGCTTCGTCTCGTCGAAGCGAAACGCGGCGGCGCCCGCGGGCGCGCCGCCGAGCGCGGTCCACGCGAAACCGCCGGTTCGGCGCTCGTTCGCGCGTTCGACGCCGTTCGACGATCCTTCCGATCCCCCTCGCGCTTCATCAGAGACGTCGATGCCTTTCAGCCTGAGCGCCTCCGCGAGGTACGCCGCGGACGATACCGGTTTCGTGTCCCTGGTGGTGTCCCCGCCGACACCCGCCAAACGAGCCTCGCGCTCCTCGTCCGAGTCGTACTCTCGTTTGTCGTCTTCGCGGTCGAAAAATCCGCGCACGCGACCCGCGCCGGGAGGCACGACGATCTCGTCGTACGCGATGGCGGCGTACGCGTCGTACTTCTCCCAGTTCGGGCCCTTGTGCTCGCCCTCGAAGTCCAGGTCCTCGCTCTCGGCGACCACGTCAAAGTGCGCGCGCACGAAGGGGACGCGCGCCGTCTCGGGCCGGTGCTGCTCTGCCTCGCCGAAGTAAAAGCGCGTGTGGCACGTGGGGGTCGCCTGCACGCCCTTGTCCACGCGCCACCCCTCTGGGCGGTCCGCGGGGTCGAAGACCGGCGCGATCCGCGCGCGAGGCAGGTAGTCGTCCGGCGCGCCGTGCTTCCTACCGCCGAGGGGCGCGGGAGGAGGTTGGATGATGTCCAGCCCCGACCCGAGTCCCGATTTGGGATCGACGTGAATCGGCAACGGCGAGTCATCCCTTGCCTCGCGCTCGATGCGCGCGGCGCGCGCCTTGGCGAGCGAGTCGAAGTACGACGGCATGCCTCGCGCGGACGACAGAGCGGAGCAGTCGCGCCAGGGCCGCCTCGATCGAGATCCGCCGGGGTTTGCCGGCGTCCCAGACGCGCGCCGCGCGAAGCGAATGAATTGTCCGTCCGACGCGAGAACGCGTTTCCCTCGGGTGCGGCGACGAAATCAGGCTCGAGCGCCGCTCCCCGCTCGACGAATGACGAAAAGAACAGTCTTCAAGACGCGCGCTCTTTTTCCGCGCGCGCACGGCGCTATCGACGTCGTTCGCTTCGAGCGTCCACGACTCGCCGCTCCCGCGTCCCGCTCACATCCCGCCTCGCCGCCGCGCTGCTCGCGGTGTGCTTCCCGCGCACGCCGAGCCCCGCGCGCGCCTCGCGGCGCGCGCGCTGCTCGAGGTACCGCAGTTCGCCGGTCAACTTCTTCAAGAGTTCCCGCCGCACGCGCAGCGCCGACTCGACGAGCTCGCCGCGCGTCTCGCCGTTCAGCCGGTCCGCCACGGCGGCGCGCACGGCGTCGTCCGCGGCGGCGACCAACCGCGGGTCCGGGTGGAACTTGAGCTCGGCCACCGGCCTTCTCGCCGCGGCGTTCCCGGAGTCGGTCAGGACTTTCGGCGACGCGCGCGTCGCCGTCGCCTCGTCCGTCCGTCCGGACGCGACGCGGTTTCGCCGCGCGAGAGAAGCGCGTTCGAGCAGCGCGCGCGTCGGGGTGACGATCGCGCGCGTCTCGCGTCGGTCGGTCTCGCGCTCGGAGTCGGACGGCTCCGAGTCGGACGGCGTCCAGGCGCGCGGCGCGAAAGAACGTTTTTCCACGGGAAAACGCTTCGACGCGTCGTCGTCGTCGTCGTCATCGTCGTCGTCATCGTCGTCGTCGTCGTCGTCGTCCGACACGATTCTGCCTCGCCCGGGGCTCGGGCCCCACGTCTGCCTCGCCCTGGTGCCCGCGCGCACCTGCCACCGCTCCACCAGCACGACCGCGCGGGCGTCGCCGTCGCGCGGGACCGAGACGTCGAAGTCCCCGAAGTCGCGCGCGTCGAGCTCGTCGCACCGAAGCGCGGTTGGCCCGTCTCCCAGCGAAGCGCGCGCGCCCGCGGCGACGAGCTCGCCCGGCGTGAGCTCGGCGGCGCCGACGAGCGCGTCGCGGCCGTCCGCGAGTCGCGCTACGATCTCCAGGCGCCACGGCGCCTCCGGGTCCGGCAGGGGGTACGGTTCAGTCCCCGCGCCCGGTTCTTTCGCGTCACCGCCGAGTCGCAGCATGCGTCCCGGTTCCCGCGCGGACTCGCCCCCGCCGCGCAGACACGCCACGGGGATGTGCATGGTGGGGATGCGCGCGACGAGCGTCTTCGTCCCGGCGGTTGTTTTTTCCCGCGCCTTCTCGTCGTCGCCGCCGAGTTTAGGGACGAAGGGCTCCACCGCGACCTCCTCCTCCGAGCCGCAGACCAGCGAGCTGTACACGGGCTGGTACCCGTCCCCGGCCCAGCGGCACAGCCGCGCGTACGCCGAGCGCGTCGCCGACACCGCGCCGCCGGTGTCAATTTGCGGCGGCGGGAACGTCGCGATGAGGTCCGCGACGACGCGTCCGGTTTCGCGCGGTGGTAACGGCGGATGCGTCAACGGCGCCGCCGCCAGAATCGCCAACCCGACGGGAGCTCGTGACGCGATGGGTCTCAACCGGCTTTTACGGGGTTCTCGAGCGCGCGTTAGCGAAGAAGGCGTCGTCGTCGTCGTTCCTTCTTCTTCCTCTCGCCGCGACGAGGGAATCCGCGCCGGGTTTCGAGTCAACGCGTAATGGTCGCGCGCGTTTCTTTTCCCGCCGGACGATCCCGCCTCGCTCGCGATCGCGAGCAGCACCCGCCCGAGATCCACCGCGGTCTCGCCCAGGTACTCCATGTCATCCAAGCGTTCCGTCGTCACGACCCCTCGCGTGCGCTTCGGGAGGTTTTCGTCCGCGAAGACGTACACGTCGTCGGCGTCGTCGGCGTCGGGGATGCGATACACCGCCAACGCCGCGCGCTTGCTCCGCGAACGGAGGCGCTCGAGATGGCCGCGGTCCAGCGGACCGGCGAGGCCGTCCAAGCGCACGGGGACGCAGAAACGCGTGGCGCGCGCGTTCGCCGGAACGACCGCGGGCTCGGTGCATCCGGCGACGATCCAGTCTCTGTGCCGAGCCGCGCGCGTCTCGGCGTCTCTCGGCGCGCGCGTCGGGGTGGACGACGCATCCTTCCCGGCGCTTCCAGTGCCCCTCGAGCCGCGGTGCGTCGGGACCTTCGCCGCGGGCGGGGCCTCCACGAGGAGCGCCACGAACACGCGCGGCGTGCGCCGCGTCAGAGCGCTCGGCAGGTTGTACACGCTGACGTGCATCTCGAGCGCGTCCGACGCGTCGCGGCGCGTGTCGCGGACCACGCGGGACGACGAGGGGGCGGTCCCGCGAGACGCCCGGGAAGTCGGCACGTCCGACGATGCGCGCCCCGCCGACGGGGGGTCTACCGCGTCGCCGCCCACGGGCCTGTGCGCGGCGTCCCGCAGCGCCGAGCGCCACATCGCGCCGAAGACGAGGGCGAGCCACCGAGTCTCTGGTCCCGGGTCCAGGGCCCCGAGTCGGACCTGACCTGACCCCTTGTGCGCGCGTGAGGGAATGAATGGAGAACCAACGGCGAAAAGAAAAAACGTTTTTTTTTTCCTGCGTCCGGTCCTGAGCTTCGGGCGGAAACGCTCGCTCCTCTCAGTGCCAGATCTCCAGTTTCCGAACGTGACACACAAGTAACAAACGCTGGCGACATCACAAAACCCCCGCACGAGAATGTGCTACAAGACCACCTGTTCTACCTGTAAGAAACCCACCTGGGGAGGGTGAGGCATGCACATCGAGCAGGCCCTCGCGGGCGTGCCCGTGGAAGACCGCTGCGCGTGCAAGCGACGCTCCTCGATGGCCTCGTGCGTGGTGAACTAGTTTGGAGTTGACAAAAAACCCGCAGCGTCCGCCACCGTCGGGCGTCGCGCGACTGTTTCGGCTCGCGCGCGCACGTCGACGGACGCTCGCCGCTCTCCGCGCCCTCGGAACCCACACGCGCGCCATCCATGACCCGCGTCCCCGAACCCCGACGAAGCTCGGGAGGAGACGCGGCGAGCGCGGCGCGAACGCGGGGCTCACGACGACGAGAGAGACGGCGACGACGATGGCGGTGGTGATGATGATGAAAAAAACACACAGTTTCGACGGCGCGCGTTCGACGCGTCGCGTCGTGTCAACGACAACACCGCTACGCGTATCGCGTCCTCGCGTCGTCTGTTTCGTTCGTGTCTCACGACTCTGATCTCCGAAAACCGAAACACCGAAAAACCGCGCGTGGTCATCACCTTCCCGGCGGCACGGCGTACTTCCCGAGCGCGTGCGGGTTCTCATCCTCCAGCGACCCGACGATGGGTTTCTTCCCGGCGCGAGGCGCGCGCTCGTCCTTGCGCGGGCGCCCGGGCCCGCGTTTCTTCGCCGCGTTCGAGGCGTGCGGCGGCGGCGGCACCGGCTGGCCGCTCGCGAGCGCCGCGGCGGCTTCCGCGGCGGCGAGCTCGCTGGCGAGGCGCTTGGCGCCCTTCGGGCGCCCGCGGCCGCGCTTCGCCGGCGGCGCCAGCGTTTCGACGCTCGGGGCGAGCGCGCTCGGAACGAGCGCGCCCTCCGCCTCCGCCACGGCCACGGACACAGCCTCCGCCACCGCGGCGTCGTAATCGTCGAACGCCGGTCCCTCCCGCGTCGCGGCTTCGGTCGCCGTCGCCGGAAGACCCGTTTTCGGCGCGCTCTTCTCGCTCTTCTCGCTCTTCTCGCCGGGACCGGAGGGACCCGTCGGGGTCGCGAGGGGGCGCTTCAGGGACGCGGGCGTCGACAAAACAGCACCCGGGGGCGTCGAGACCGCCGCCGCCGCGGCGGGACCCGAGAGGGGCGACGAAGCGGAGGGCGCGCCTTCGTCCGGCGGAGCCTTCCGCGGGCGGCCAACCTTGCCCGGCCCGCGGGGCTTGCCCTTGGGCCACCCCCGCTTCTTTCTTTCGGCGCTCCCGTCCGGCGGGGATCCCTGCAGGGATCCCGGGAGGAAAGCGCTCGCGAAACCTCCCCGCGGAGGCTCGTCCCGCGTCGGGACGGGAACGCCCGCGGCGACGGACGCGGCGAGCGCGCCGTCCAGCTCCGACGCCAGCTCGGCGCCCCATCCGGCGGGCTCCGCCAAGTCGCGCGCCGAAAAGGCGCCGGCGTCGGACGTCGTCTCGCGTTCCACGCGCGGGCTCGCGCGGTCGTCTCCCTCGGGCTCGCCCGCTCGCCCGCTCGCGTCGGTCGGCGCGAGACCTCGCGCCGCTTCTCTTCCGACTTGGCCGTTCGACGAGCCGTTCGCCTTCCCGGAAAACTCGGGGAGCGCGCCGGGGAGCGCGGCGCGAGACGCGCCGACGGGTGACTCTCCTTCTTTTCCCCGACGCCGTCTCTTCTTTTCTCCCGCGGCGGCGGCGGCGGCGGCGGCGGGAAGGCTCCTCCGCCGCTTCGCGGCGGCGGTCTCCCAGGCGTCAATCGCGGTGGCGTCGCCCGCGCCGCGGAACTCGACCCGCCGGATCGCGCCGGCGTAGGACATGGCGCCGGGGAAGCAGTACGACGGCAGAGTCAGCGTCGGCTCGCCCGCCGCCGTCACGCGCTGCGACGTCAGCACGGGCGAGAAGAGCACGCCCCGCAGTCGCCGGCGTTTCGTCGCGGGCGGAGACGCTTTCTTCTCGTCGTCGCGCGACGACGGCGCGTCGTCGCCCTCCGTCTCCACCTCGCACTCGAAGAAGTACCCCGCGTCGAAGCCGCCGGTGACGACGCCGCGCGCCATCTTCCCGAGGAGCGGCGCGAGAGCGAGGGGCGGCGAGGGTTCCCTCGCCGCCGGAACGGCGCGCGCCGGATCTCCGGCGTCGTCGCGGGATCCGATCGGGATCCCGGAAGTCCCGCCGCCGCCGCCCGCCTCGGGACCGCCGCCGAGACTCGTCCGCGTCTCGGCGACTCGAGCCTCGTCCCCCTCGTCCGCGAGCGATTTATCGCTCGCGGGGTTTCTCGGCGCAGAGTCGTCTCGCGTCTTCGGGGGATCCGGAACGGGAGAAAGCGCCGCGGCTTCGGCGAAGAAGGCGTCCCGAACGAGCGCCCCCGCGGCTTCCCAGTGCGCGCGCGTCGCGCGTTCAAACGCGTCCAGCTCCGCGCCGAACAAGCCGCCGCGGCGGCCCGTCGAGGACTCGGCGCGGTGGCGCTTCCAGACCCGGAACAGGCCGAACGCGCGCGACGCCACGTCGCCTGCGGCGTCCGCGTCTCCCGCGTCTCCCGCGTCGCCGCGCCGCGCGACGTCGGGAGAGCCTCCGCCTCTGCCCGTTTTCGCGTTCGTCCGAACAACTCTGAACCCCTCGTCGTCGTCGTCGTCGGAATCGGCGTCGGAATCGCCTTCGTCGCGGGCGACGAGACGCGAACGGGGCGGCGGAATCGCTCGAGAAGGCGCTTCTCGGTCACTCACCCGCGCGCGCTTTGCCTCCTCGAGCGAAATCGCGTCCATCGCGACGGGTGTCTCGAGCGCGCGTTCGTTTTCGATTCTTTTTTCGCTCTCGACGCGTCGCGCCCTCTCCTCGGCGCGGCGCCGCGCGATGGTCTCGCGCAACGCCGCGCGCGCCGCCTTCGCCGGCGCCGTCGCCGCCTCCGAGTCCGAGTCCGAGTCCGAGCTGCTCTCGGACCCGCTCGAGCACTCGCGCGCCGGGCGCACGCCGGGCGCGGCGATGGACGCGGGCTTCGCGTGCGCGGCCCAGTGCGCGATCGAAGCGTCGCCCTCGTCCTCAGTCGGAACAGGCGCGACGCGCCCGCGCCCGCGCCCGCGCCCGCGCCCGCGGCCCCGCCCGCGCCCGCGCCCGCGCCCGCCGCGCCCGGTGTCCTCCGCGGAGGGGACGTCCCCCGCTCCGCCGGAGGGCGCGTCTCGCGCCTCCTTCTCCGGCGCCCGCGGGTCTGCGGTCTCCGCCGCCGCCGCGCCGCCGCGCGCCTCAGGCGAGGGCGTCTCCCCGCCCTGGGGCGAGCCGTCCGCCGCTTCGTCGCCCCGACGGGGGAGGCTCTTCGAGTCCGCCGCGACGGTGATCTCGGCGAGCGGCGGCGGCGGCGGCGGCAGCGGCGGCTCGGGCTCGGCGACGACGGCGGTCGATCGATCGATCGGCGCCGTCGCCGGCGCCGCGCCGTTCGCCGGAGGGGGGCTTTTTCGCGTCGCGTCGTCCTCGGGGTCCAGCTCGCGCACCACCTCGCGCACGACCGTCTGTAGACGGTCCGCGGGTGTCGTCAGAAGCGCCAAAGCGCGCGGCGACGGAGGCGCGGGAACCGCTTCTGGAACCGCGCTCGTCTCGTTTTCTTTTTCTTTTTCTCGCGGCGAAGACGCGGCGGGACGCTTTTCCAGCGCGTCTCTCTCGTCGCCGTCCTCCGTTTCCTTTTTTTTCGCCGCGCCCCCAGACTTCGGAGACGAAGAGATGGTCTCACAGACGGTCGTCGTCTTCGCCACCTTCTCCGTCGGCTCCTTCTCCTTCTCCGCTTCGGTCAGCTCTTGTCGGCTCTTCTCGAGGCTCTTCTCCGCGAGGCGCGCCGCCGCCGCCTTGGCCTTCGCCTTGGCCTTCGCCTTGGGCGTCTGGCCCACCACGCGAAGAGGGCTCTTCGCCTTTTCCTTCGCGGGCGGCGCGACTTCCGAAACCCGGCCGCTTTCCTTTTCTTTTCCGGGCGCGTTTTCCACCGCGGCGTCGTCCGCGCCTTCTTCCGCGCGCGCCGCGGTCTCTTCCGCCTCCGAGGTGGCGCGGAACGCGCCGGCGTAATCGAAATCGCCGCCGTCGGGCCGTCGCCGCGCGCTCTCTCGCGGCGTCGCGACGGTTTCGGCGTCTCGCGACGATGGCGATTTCCTGCGCGGCGACGGCGATTTCCTGCGCGGCTCGCCGCCGCCGTCGCCGACTGTTTGCCCGCGCGGCGCGACGACCGCGCGTCGCAGCGCCAGCGCGGATGCCTCGCCCAAGTTCGAGGGCACCGCGGCGCGCGCGTCCTGAATGCCGCCCAGGAACAGCACGCGCGCGCCGCACGGCACCGCCGCGAACAACGCGCGGGGCTTGGGCACGAACCCGACGAGGTTTTCGTCGCGCACTTCGCGCCACGTCTCGTCTCGAAACGAAAACGTCCACAAGTCGCGTAACACGCGCGAGTCGCGCGCCACGCCGCCGTGCACTAAGAGCATCGAGGCATCGGAGGCATCGTCGCGCGACTGTTTCCAGTCACCGGCGTCGGCGACGACGTTCGGCGCGTTCGATCCGAGACTGTTTCGTCTCGGATCCGTCCGGGACCCACCCGCGCGCGCGTCCGATTCCGATTCGCTCGCGACGCCGACGAGCGCGTCGACCCTCGTCGCCGCGCAGGCGTGCCCGAATCGCGCCTCGGGGCTCCGGGACCCGTCCGAGAGAATTTTCGGTTTCCGTCCCGCCTCGCGCCACGTCTCGGAGGCGACGTCGAACGCCCACATGTCGTCGAACAGCGTCTCGCCGTCCGCACCGCCGCACCCGCCGAACACCCAGACCGTGCCTCGCGGCGCGGCGGGCGCGGGCGGCGAGAACGCCGCCGAAGCGCCTTCGCGCGCGCGCGGACGCGTTCCTTTCTTTTCCTTTCTTTTCTTTCCGGTGCCGTTCGCCGCGGACGGGCGCCACGCGCACGTCATCGCATGCTCGCCGTCGTTGTCTTCCACGGTCCACTCGCACGTCAGGAAGTGCACGTCGTCGAACAAGGCGCCGCCGGCGCCGCGCCCGCCGAAAGTCACGATCTCGCGCTCAGAGACGGCGACGAAACAATGCCCCGCTCGCGGCCCGGGGGGGGGCCCGGTCGCCGTCACCCTTCGCCACCGGTGCTCGCCGTCGATGACGTGCAGGTCGTTCAGGAACGTCCCCTCGTCGTCGCGTCGTTCGTCGTCGTCTCTGCGCCCGCCGAACACGACGTGCGCGACGTCGGTCTGAGCGTCCGTCGAGAGACCGCGCGCGCGGCGATTTTCCGAATCTCCGTCTCGCGCGGGCCGGACGGACGCGCAGGCGTGCGCCTCTCTCCACGTCGGGCACTCGCCCGTCGTCAGCAAGCGCTCCCTCCGCTGCGAGCCTCCGTGGCCGATCGCGAGTACCTCCCTGGGGTCGCCCCGCGGGGACCCACCCCACAAGCACGCGCCCCCGTCGGAGGCCCACCCGCAGTGGCCCCAGCGCGCGCGCGAAGACGCGGTGTCGAGCCTCCCGCCACGACTCGCGCCTTCCGGGTCAGGCTCGTCCGGGCTGAGCATCCCCGCGTTCGCCTCCGCGTGCGCCTCCGAGACGGAGCCCATCGCGCGGCCCGACTCCGGTGATCCGCGGACGGGCGCGAGCGCGGCGCGCCGCTCGTGTGCGCCTTCGCCGCGCCTCACCGCTCGGATTGTAGACACCGGATTGTCGGGCGCGACAAACCCCCACTCAGGCCACCGCATCCGATCGCCCTCGAACGAGCGTTTAAGGGAATGCAACGCCACGAAGACAGAAATGCGATGTTTCCGTTTCGAACGAAACCGATGACGAGTTTTTAAGAACCGCGTGTGCTCTTACTTACAAGCGTGACGAGAAGATCCTAGGCTGCGATGTTCGATGCACGCGCAGCGGCGGACCCGCGCGCGGAGGCACTCGCCCGCTTCGTGTATCGTCGGGACGGAAAAGACGCGGCGCGCGACGCGCGCGGGGGAGTTTCACCCCCGCGCGCGCTCCGTTTTTCGTGAAAAACGAAACGCGCGGTCTTGATTCGCGTCGGGGAAAAAGACGAGAGGAGACGCTTAGTACTCCTCGCCCTCCTCCTCGCCGTCGCCCTCGGCGGACTCGGCGCCAACCTCCTCGTAATCCTTCTCGAGGGCGGCGAGGTCCTCGCGAGCCTCGGAGAACTCGCCCTCCTCCATGCCCTCGCCGACGTACCAGTGCACGAAGGCGCGCTTGGCGTACATCAGGTCGAACTTGTGGTCGAGGCGGGAGAACACCTCCGCGATGGCG
>MDSV01030323.1_pt1 | contig 21455 bp, 19 predicted proteins | sample 810851 | NCBI WGS metagenome assembly MDSV01 (sample SAMN05326640, study PRJNA326480) | marine metagenome | isolation source: seawater | place: Atlantic Ocean: North East | collected 2012 | reverse complement strand
TTTTGAGTGAACTTGAAAATATTTTAAAAATGCATAGAGGATTATTTTGTGAATATTCTTAATAATTTTTGAAGTTTTAAAATAAAAAATTGACATAAATTAATTCCATTTTCTTAAAAAAGGAAGCTTTATTTTTTCATATTTTAAAATTTCATAGAAATCAATTGTTGAAATCAATCCATTCTTGTGTAATTTTTCGTGTTGTCCAACCCATCCATTTACATAAAAAGTAGTAAAAAATATTTTATTGTATTCTTTTTTTAAGTCTGTGTATATAAAATCAACTGTTTTTTCTAGTCCCGGGAAATCTAAATCGTCAAAATATAAAATGAATTCATCATCTAAATTTCCTTTTATTATATTTTCATATTCTGACATAACCGCATCATGCTCATGAAGAGCATCAGAAAATACAAAGTTAAATTTTTCCTTATATTTCTCTTTAAATAAACTTGTATCTTTTTTATTGAGAACATCGCCTTGAAAATAAGATAAGGTATTATTTTTTTTGTTTTTCTCTTCAAATATGTAGTTAGAATTTTTTGCAATTGGGTTAATATCAAAACCTGTAAGATGAGATTTTTCTAGACTTTCATTGATCTGTATAAAATTTTTTAAGACAGAAACTCCTATCTCGAGATAATTTATTGGTTTTTCAAGATATCTTGAAAAGAAAATAAACATATCAGAATATGTTGGAAATTCATTTACCGGCTTATCTAAACTTCGAAAGATGTTCCCTGGAATGCCAAAATTGTTTTCCTTGTATTGAGTACTCGTTAAAAAGCTAGGGCTTTTAGATAAAGTATATCTATTTTCTTTTATTATTTTCTTTAGTTCAGGATTACTGTTTTTATAAAATAAGCGAATTAGATTATTAATTAATAGAACTAGAGTATTAATTATTTTTTTATATTTGTATTCAATATTTTTAATCACTTTATACAAGATTAATCAATATATTGCTTTACTTTAAAAGTGTTCTAATTACCTGAAAAATAAATGAAAAAGGATAAATGGTATTTTTAATTTTTAAGCTAAAAATACTTTGGATCAAATATGATACAGAAGACATCTTCCAAGAATGCGTAAGATGGAATTTTCCTAAACCTAGTTTTCTAAATTGATTCATGTAATGTACTGAGTTTTTTTCAATTGCCCCCCTAACTGTCCAAGGTTTAAAACTGCCGGCATAATGGATAAATTTAGTTGCTTTAGGGATTGTGGTTTCTTTTTCAATATTTATTATGTAATTTAAAGAATTACTAATTTCAGCTACATCCTCATTAAAAATGATATTTAGGACATCCTGGTCCCAAAATTTTAACTCCTTGTTTTTTTCTTTAATAATTTCTACAGATAAAGACTCTATGGATTTTTTTCTCCATTTTTCTAAATCTATAAACATAACTCCTGCATTAAAATAGTTATTTCCGTTTATATTCAATCTTGCTTCTAATTCTTTTATTTCTTTAGGGCTAAAATTTTCGAATGCCGAAGCGACTGTTTTTTTTGAATTTGATAAATTATTGAAATTTTCTTTTATTTCATTTATAGGATCAGAATTACAAATAATATCAGCATCTAAATAAAGAACCCTGTCAAGATTATTAGGTAATAATCTCTCAATAAATAAACGATAATAAGTAGCTTCTGAAACATGGCTATAAGTTAAGTTTGGGAAGTTTAAATTTTCTTTTTCAAACTTTGTAATAGTAATATTTTTAGTATTTTTATGAGTTTGAATATTTTTTGATAAAAAATTAAAACTATCAGGATTATTGTGAATAATATAAATTTCAAGCATCTCTGAAGCTTCATCAAGTAGAGAATTAATTGAAGTTAAAGCTTGTAAGTTATAATTATCATCAAAACAATATAAAATGTTAATACTCATAACTTCAGGCTAACTATACTCTTTTCTTCTTTCTAAGGTTTTTAAGATTATATATATAAATACTATAAAAACTGAAGCCGTATCAAAAATACCGAAATAAATCTGTGTTTCTGGAATATTCCAATGGGGAACAAGAATGTAACTTGTGATTGATGCAAATAATACTGCTATTTTATTAAAGATATTTTTTTCATGAATATATTTAATAAAAAATAATAAAGTAACAAGGTGTCCGAAGCTGTAAAAATTAAACCTTACTGGAGGGTACCATCCAATTAATGACCAAAATGAAAATAAACTAATTGTTATAAATAAGGTTTCATAAATTAAAAAATATTTTTTATTTTTTTCTAACAAAAAATTAGTTAGATAGAATGTGAACGCAACAAATATTGGAATAAAAATATAAAAAATCATCCTTTTGAAGTCGTTTAAGTAACATATAAAATTTTCAGGAATACTTACGCAATGCCATTCACTAACGTATCGGGTTTTACCTCTTACAAAATCAAATAACCAAATAAATTGACCCCAATATTCAGTATTTGCATCATAAGTTGATCTTTGTAATACAAATCTGATAAATGACTCATAAATTATATTTGGCATTAAAAAATATAGGAGGAGAAAAGAATTTTTTATGTAGGTTTCTCTTATCTTTAAATTCTTTAAGTTCTTAAAAAGTACAAGTGCTAAATAACTAATTAAGAAACCTCTATGGAAAAGAAAGAAAAGACCAAAAATTAGTGAAACTTTATAATCTATTACGAAATCTTTTTGAGATGCATAGTAAATAAAAAAAGAAATTAACAAAAGTGTTGCAGATTGGTGAGACGGGACAAACATTCCCCACTTATATATTGGATTTAACATTATAAATATTAAAAGTGAAAAATAATCAAAATTCGAGAATTTGAATTTCGCAGAGAACGATTTATACAATAAATAACAAATTATATTAACAATAAGTAATTGGTATAAGAATGTTGAAAGTTGTGTTATGTATTCAAAATTAAAATTAAAAAGATTTACAAGAAAATCAACAACGTTATAAAAAATAAATCCTCCAAAAATAAACAAAGGCCTTGACTGATAATTGTACGTCTCCTTAAAGACTTCTGAAAAATTTTCGAATCCAGAATAATAATAATTTTGGTCACAGCTGAAAGGATATTTAAATAGAAGATCATTATTGCCAATTTTATATTCAACAATCTCTACACAGAGGCGTGGATCTCCAAAAGAATAATCTGGAGTAATTAAACCAAATGAAAATAAAAAATTATATAAAAATAATGCAACAACTATTGATATCGGATAAAAATAAAGTTTATTAACTTCCATCAAGAAACTCTTCTAAAAAAAGTATTTTCCATAGTCTATTTCCATTCATTCTCGATTTATTAATTTTAAGTGTATTAAGAATATTTGAATTATAACTTTTTATTATTTTTCCACTAATTATTCTTTCTTCAACTAAATGAAGATTTTCGTATATCCATTTTTCAACATTAAAAACAAAGCCCATTTTTTTTCTATTTAGAAATTTATCATTAAAGTCGTTTTTAATTAATTGTTTTAATATTTTCTTTGGATTACTCCTGTCTATATAGCTCTCTTCGTGACCTAGCATGTACTCTATTAGCCTATGGTCAACAAATGGAGATCTAACTTCTAAAGAATTTGCCATTGATGTCCTGTCAATCTTAAGCATCATCATTTCAGATAGATAGAGTTTATATTCAATTAGCTGCATTTTTTTGTAATTGCTTATATTATCTGAACTAAATTTTTCTCGAATACCATTTTTGTTTTTTATATTTAATAAATTTAATAACTTTATATCTTCAAAATAGGAACTATAACCTTGAACAATGTCTGAAGAATGTTTTTGTAAATTACTTCCTGTTCCAAGAACTCCTGGATAAATATAAAATAGCTTGGAAAAAATATTTTTTACAAAGTTTCTGTTTTTAAGCATCTCTAAAGTTCTTGTATATCCCCCAAATAGCTCATCTCCACCATCTCCTGAAATTGCCACTTTATAATATTTAGAAATTTCTTTACTTAAAATATATGAAGGAACTGTAGAAGGATCGGCATATGGCTCATCAAAAGCTTTGATGGAGTCAAAAATATCTTCGTCACTAAAAAATTTATCTATATTTGTAACATGGTGATTCGTATCATATTTTTTAGCTACCTCATTAAACCATTCACTCTCATCATACTTATTATCTCCATATCCAACTGAAAAAGAGTTTGTAGTTATATTGTTTTCTTTTTGAATTTTTATAATTGAAGTAGAATCTAATCCCCCAGATAAAAAATTCGCTACCTCTACATCAGCATTAACTCTGATCTTCACAGCATCATTTAATAAGTAAAGAAATTGGTCATTGTCAAAATTTTCGCTTCCTACAAAATCATCAAACTTCCAATATCTAAATTTTTTCATATTCAGCCCTTTATCTAAGAGGCTAAATGTGATTATTTCTGCTGGCTCAACTTTATATATATCTTTAAATATTGTATTTGGGGCAGAAACAACCCCTAAAGAAAGGTACTCCGTAATTCCTTCGTAATTGTATTCTTTATTGTTTGAAACCTCAGAAATAGATTTTAAATTAGAACCAAAAATTATACTTTCTGAGGTTTTTGAATAAAATAATGGTTTTTGACCCAACCTATCCCTAATTAGATGAACAATCATATTTTCAAAATCAAGAAAAAATATTGAAAATTGACCAATTAACTTATTCACAAAATTTATACCAAAATGGGAAATTCCTAAAAGCACAACTTCTGTATCAGAATGATGTGTTTTAAATTTTAAGCCTTCGTTTTCTAATTCTTTTCTTAGTTCAGCATGGTTAAAAACCTCACCATTAAACATGACTAAAGAATTAAACTCTTTAGAGTACATTGGTTGATCAGCTTTTTCTGATAAATCTAAAATTGACAACCTATTGAAAATTAAACTGAGATTAAAATTTTTATCGTAACTATTGTAATTATTGGTTCTTGAAAATATATCTTTTCTACTGTCTGGACCTCTACAAGTTAAATGATTATTAGCAATATGTGTTTTCTCTTTATCAATATCATTAGTAGAGATAATTCCTAGGTATCCACACATTATTCTATTCTATGTAACCAATATCTAAACTGAAGAATAATTTAATAAATATTACTAAATTTAAAAAGATTTATGTTTTATGTACTTAACATTAGGTAGAATATTATCAAATGGTAGTAAATAAAGTTCTAATATTGGGAAGTAATGGCCTTGTTGGAAAAACATTAAGCAATACGCTTTCTAATTCAGAAAAAGTTTCAGAAGTTTTTGGATCAACAAGAGAAAATGCAAATCTTTTTTCTTTTGACGAAACTAAGGAACTTTTAGAAAAACAAAAACCTAATATAGTCATAAATGCTGCAGCTAAGGTCGGAGGTATTTACGCAAACAATACTCAAAGAACTGAATTTATATTAGAAAATCTAAAAATTAATATGAATTTATTAGAGTCTGCAAAAGATTTTCCTGATTTAAAAATAATTAATCTTGGAAGTAGTTGTATATACCCATTAAATGCAGAAAATCCAATTAAAGAAAGTTCCTTTTTATCAGGCATGTTAGAACCTACAAACTCTCCCTATGCTATGGCAAAAATAACAGCTATAGAAATTGGTAGATCAATTAAATCTCAATACGGTAATGAAGTAATAAATCTAATGCCGACAAATCTATATGGTCCTTATGATAATTTTTCTGAAAATGATAGTCATGTAATCCCAGGATTAATTGCAAGAATGCATAAAGCAAAAATAAATAATGAATCAGAATTTATGATTTGGGGCACTGGAAATCCACTCAGAGAATTCCTTTATTCTGAAGATTTAGCAGACTCAATAGAATTTATATTAGAAAAAGATTTGGATAGAGATTTAATAAATATTGGGAGCAACAATGAAATTAGCATTAAAGAGCTGGCAATAAAAATAAAAGGAATAATAAAATATGATGGCAATATATTATTTGACGAGTCAAAGCCTGATGGAAATCCAAGAAAATTATTAGATTCTGAATATATAAATTCATTAGGTTGGTCCTCTTCTACCTCTTTAGAGGATGGCTTGATTAAAACTTATGAATGGTTTTGCGATAACGTTGCTTAACTATTTTTCATTATTAAATAAATAAGCAATAGCACCAAAGTAAATAAAAGGAAATCTGACACTCTCCATAGCAACATCAAAAAAAGCTGTCATTAAAGCAAATGTTATAAATGAAAATAATTTATAGTTTTTATTTTGTTTATACCAATATGCAATCATGCTTAAATACATAGAGACAAAAAGAGTAAATTGAAGAATGCCTCCTTTTGCTAAAATATTAACTGCAAAGTTGTGTACATTTTCATTCTTCATATCAATTCCCCTACGGCTTGAATCATCCATAGAAGGGAGGATTCCGTTGTATCCAAAACCTGTTAGAAATAAGTCTTGTCTTGACTCTCCCTCAATTCTTGCATAATTTAACCCATCAGGATTTATATATGTGGATTCCCAAAATAAATCTCTAACAGCATCTTGCCATATTTGAAGCCTCCAGTTTGCCATCTGTTCCTCTGTATAAAGCCTTCCATCCATAATAAAGAATCCACCAAAGAGTGTTGTTTTTATATTTTTCTCTTCACTTGCTCTTGAAACGCTTGCTGTAATTTGTTCGGCTACTGTTTCTTCAAGCGTATAATTGTTAACAAATAGCTGTAGTCCAACATTGTATGTAGATAAATAAAAAATTGGTACACATAAAGCCATCAAAATTATTGATTTAATTTTGTTATTTAAAAACGTTCTTCTTGTTCTTATCAACTCACATAATAAAAACAAACTGGCTGGCAAAAATGCTCCTTTGCTTTTGAACAAAAATAAAGGTAAAAATATAGCAGAAGACAATAATAAATATAGATAGTATGAAAACTCTTTTTTAAATAATTTTTGATTCACTATATTTGTAAAAACGAAGATTAAAAAGACATCAGAAGCTTTTAAATAATCGAATTTATCAGAAAATCTTACAAAAAAATCTACTAAAAATTGTGGATAGTACAAAGAACTTAAAATATATGTCAAAGGAAGCAAATAGGGAAATGCTTTAAAAATAGCCTCGTTATGCTTCATATTTTTAAATACAAACATACCCATAAATAGAAAAGATATTGTCCAAATATATGAACTACTTTTGTACGTATAAAGACTAGTTAAACTGCCTCCAGTAAAAAATAAGGTTATAAAAAAACTTATAAATATGAACTTCATAATATAAAATGTCTTGTCACCAAAATAAAAATATTTATTATCTCTTTTGGCAAAAATTAAAAAATATAAAGAAACTAATAAAGAGGCCCCTATTGCTAGTTCACCTACTCTAAATCCTAAAATATAAATTCCTGTTAAAGATCTTCCAAATAAAACCAATAAAACAAAGAAAGTTAAATATAAAACTTTATAACTTTCGATTACTCTTTTTTGTATTACTTCCATAATTTATTTTTCTTAAATAGATTGTAGAAGTTTAAATAAATAAATCTTTTTAAAATAATTTTTAATTTTTCTAAAAAATTAATCTTATTTAAACGTAATTTTTTGTTTTCATTTTTTTCAATAAGCTTTATAAATAAACTTTCATACTCTTCACACATTCGGTCTGAATTAAATGGATAGGTACTTAAGTTTTTTATTATGTCAAAATACTCTTCTTTAATTTGATATATTTTTTCTTGTAAATTATCAATATCAAATTCGATACCATAACTTCCACAATATTCTGGTAAGGCACCACTATTAATAAAAAGGACTGGTAAACCGCACATAGCACCTTCTATATGATGATTTCCAGACGGCTCATTTAGTGATCCTGTAATATAAACATGATTCTTCTTTAGCTCTTCTGCTAAATTTTTTCCTGATAAAGGTTTTATTACTCTCGTATTTTTAAATGTAAAATTTATAGGTATATTGCCAATGTAAGTAAATTCGAATAAACTGGAAAACTCTGAATCATCAAGTAACTCATCTAACAGTTGATAAACATCAAAACCTTTGTTCCAGTTACCGCCCCAATGATGAGTTACTATTTTAAGTTTCTCATTTTTACCCCATTCTTTTTTATTTATTGAATTAAAAATATTTGCATTAGAACCTGACATTATTACCTCAGGTTGTTCTAACTCAAACCCTTGATTGTAATATAATTTCTTAATCCAATTACTAACAAAGACTGTTGAGTCTGCACATTTATTTGCTTCGTAGATGAATTGATTAAGTCCTTTTGTATTTTTTCTTTCATCACATTCATTGATTCTGTGAACAACTTTTACTTGAGAATTGATTTTATTTTTATATTTGACTATTTCTTCGTGGGTAAAAGATGAAGATTCAGATTCCTTTCTTGGATCAGTAAGTAGAATTAAATCAATATCATCATCAAGTAAATGATTTACAACTTTATGATTTTTCTTTTCAAGAAAGTCTTTTAAGTTTTTAAAAAATAGATTTCCCCCACCCCATGGTCCATCTTTTAAATATGCTCCGATGCTAACTTTCATATACTTCCTTAATTAATTCTCTAAATTTTAAAAAGCCTTTAGGAATTATGAAGTCTTGAGATTTTTCATAGGCAAATTCAACGTCAGGTTCTGCATCTTTGAAATTACTCATATCATAAAGTGATTTCGAAGACAGAATTTCAGAAGCAACTCCTACATTTGTCGATATAATCGGAGTTTTGGTAATAGCACATTCAAGAATAGCTTGTGGACCACCTTCAATCCTTGATGAGACAATGTATAAGTCTAAAATATTATACAATTTGTTCATTTCTTCAAAAGTTATCATTTCAAAATATTTAAAGGGTATCCTTCTTTTTTCTAGTTCAAATAAAACATACTGCCTTCTTTTTCCAGTTAAAATAATTTCTATATTTTTATTATTTTCATAAATAGATGAAACTATATCAACAAACCTATCTGGTCCTTTAATTAATTTCGGTGACGTTAAATCGGAACCTTCTGTGTCTCTTTGAAAGGAACCTATATATTCTTTATCAAAAGATAGATCTAATTGACTTTTTAATTCTTCTTTTTCCTCTATGTAGTGCCAAATATTTTGATTTATCCAAAATGGTATAGACACTATTTTTTTTCTTGTTAGCTCTTTTAGCTGTAGCTTAGTTTTTTCTGATATGACATGATAAATGTCAACGAATGAATCCCTAATTTCAAACTCTTGCTTATCTTCTGTTGAAAATTTTTCAAAATCTATATGATAGATAGAGCAAATTACTTTCTTTTTCTTTAGATGCTTTTTTCGAACATTATTCCAAAGCCATGGAGCAAAGATCCATACTATATCAGCTTCTTTAATTTTCTTTGTTGATAAGTCTTCATTAAATTCGTACCATTCATTTTTTAATCGATCTACAACCCACGATTCTTTTATGTTATTTAAATAAACTTTCATAAATCAAGAATATTATATAGTAATCAATAATTTGCGTATAAAATGATAGAAATCAAGGGAATAATTAACAATTTAATTTAATCATGGTAAAGAAACATTTAATTACTGGAATAACTGGTCAAGACGGGGTTTTTTTAACATCTCATGTAATAAACAACAATAATGATGATATTATTTATGGCTTCTCTAGAAATGAAAACATTAAAACCTTTCAGAAAAAACTTCAACACACTTTAGGAAATAACTTAGATATAAATAATGTAAAAATTATAAACAATGTTGATCTTCTTGATGAAAATTCTGTGGATAAGTTAATTAAAGAAATCATGCCTGATTATATCTATAATCTTTCCGGACCAAGCTCTGTATATAAATCAATGCTAAAAGAGGAAAAAACAGATAAAACAATAATAAAAATATTTAATAATTTAATTAAACCCGTAATCAATGAAAATTTAAAATGTAATTTTTTTCAGGCTTCGAGTTCTGAAATGTTTGACGCATCTTCAAACCCATTAGATGAAAATTCAAAATTTTTACCAAGATCTCCATATGCAGAAGCTAAATTATATATTCATCAAGCTATCCAAAAAATTAAGTCTGATTATGAAGTAAATATTTCATCAGGAATCATGTTTAATCATGAGTCTGAATTTCGAGATGATGAGTATTTAATTATGAAAATAATCAACTCAGCAATTTCAATAAAAGATAAAAATAGTAATGAATTAAAAGTAGGGAGCTTAAATTTGGTAAGAGACTGGAGCTATGCAAAAGATATTGCTCTTGCTATTTATGAAATAAATAAACAAGGTGCCTCAGAAGATTATGTTATTGGGTCTGGCATAGGTAATGATATTGAAACAATATTGGAAATAGTGTTTACATTTTTTAAACTTAACTGGAAAGATTTTGTTAAGATTGATAATTCATTACTTAGAGAAGGTGACCCAATATCAATCGTTTCAAATCCAAAAAAGATTAAAGATACGCTTAATTGGGAAAGCTTGGTAAGCCTTGAAGAAACATTAATTAAATGCATAGAATTTAAAATATCAAAATAAATTTAAGGAATTTTATTTTTCTTTACACATGCTGCATAATAAGCCTGCTGTTCTTTGTTAAGAGTGGAAATATTATTCAGCATATTTAATTCGTATAAAACTTTATTTATTATTTTTATATTAATTTTTTTGTTTATCAAATCTTTCATCAGTTTATAGTCTTGCGAAAAATAGAATCTTTCATCATACAAGCCAATCTTTTTTAGATCTTCAGTTTTAATCATTAGAGAACCGTGGACAAATGGATTTTTATACTTTAAAGAAACTGATGGAGGTATATACCTGCTAAATCCAGGAATTACTTTGTTTTGATTCTTAATTTTCGCTAATGTGGTACATCCAGAAACATTGACATTTGAAAGCTCCGCGCATTGAACCATAAGTCTGTTTGAGTAGCTTTTATCATCAGAGTCTTGTCTTGCTATAAATTCACCCGAAGATTCTTCTATTAATCTATTCAATGATTTTGTAAGTCCAATATTTTTTGGATTCTTAAATAATTTAATTCTTTTGTCTGTTTTTTGGAAGTTGTTACATATTGAAAATGTATCATCTGTTGAACAATCATCTAATATCAAGAACTCAAAGTCTTCAAAAGTTTGATTTAAAATACTTTTAATTGCATTGCTTACATTGTTTTCATCATTGTATACCGACATTAAAACTGATACTTTATACATAAATTACTTAGACTCCAAAATTGAATTAAAAGAAGCAAGAATCTTATCTTCATCTAAATAACTAGTAATAAAAGTTTGATTATTTATACCTATAGAATCTAAATCTTCTGAGTTAATTACATGCTCTAATTTATCAGATAACTTTTTATAGTCATACTGTTCAAATTTTAAAATATATCCTTCGGGGAAAAAATCTTTTATACCCCCAGTATCAGGAAAAATTGATGGAGTTGACAATGCTGAAGCTTCGCATAATAAGGTTGGCTGTCCTTCGAATAACTTTGTTGCTGTTACAACAGCCTTTGATTCTCTAATTAATTCGAGAACTTCTTTATTCATTTTGTATCCAAGCAATTCTATAGAATTTGAATCCTTAACTAAAGTTTCTATTTCAGAATACATGGGGCCTTCTCCAACAAGTATTAATTTATAACCTTTTGTATCTATAGCTTTCCATGCATTAAGAAGCTCTAATATACCTTTTTCTTCAGAAATCCTTCCTGCATAAATAATTTGTTTTTTTCTTTCATTTTTTTTATTTTTAATATTGACAACAGGATTTGGTTGTACAAAAATTTTTTCTCTTTTCACTCCTAAGTTCACTAAAAAATCTTTGTGGTGTTGAGTTAAAGTTAAAATGTTTAAATTGTTATTTTTTAATATCTTAAAATATTTTCTACCAAAATTATTAACAAGTACTGATTTTGCTATAGAATCTTCATAATATTTATTGAACATTTTAAATTTCTTCTTCTTAAATCCACATGCTTCACAATATTGCTTATTATTAAGATGTGTAGAAGCAAGAAATGATTTTGTGCAATCATACCTAAAGTTATGTAACTTAAGATAAACTTTATATTTATTTTTTAATACAAAATTTAAAATACCTATAGAAGCTTTGAACCATAGGTTGTGTATATATATGTAATCTGGATTAAATTTATTTAATTTATCAATCAGTAATTTTATACTTTCATTGTTCTTATTTTTAAGAAGTGCCATTAAATCTTTAATATTTAAATTATTTGTATTGTTAAAAATTAATGTTTCTACTTCAAAATATTTAGCCAGAAATTCAATTTCTTTCCTAACAGCGATGTCCTCACCGCCTGTTTGGGTGTATTCAGTGTGTATTAACAAAATTTTCTTCATAGTTAAATATATTACAAACTTTATATGGTCTTATCCCACTATAGAAGTTACACTAATTTTTAGTGCATATCGTTTATTTTTTTACTTATGGATACTCCCTAGAAACCTGGAATGAGGCTGGAATTCTTAACAGGGAAATAAAACTTTTTAAAGAATTAATTAAAAAGCATAATCTAAAATTTACAATAATAACTTACGGTAACGAAGCTGACCTTACCTTCGATTTAGATAAAAACATCAATATCGTACCAATTTATACATTGATAACAAAATCAAAAAATAAATTTATAAACTTATTTAATAGCTTCTTCTTGTCAAAAAAAATTGACAAAAAAATTGACAACTTTGATGTTATTAAACAAAACCAACTTCTAGGTTCATGGGTATCCATACTATTTAAATTAAGATCTAGAAAACCACTTTATACCAGAACAGGTTATGACATGTTTTTATTTAGTTTAAAAGAAAAGAAATCTATTTTTAAAGTAATCTTATATTATTTACTAACCCAAACAACCTTGTATTTTTCAAATCTATACTCCATCACCAGCACTCAGGATAGAAACTTTTTATCAAAATATTTTATTGTTAATAAAAATAAATTAGTAAAAAGATCAAACTGGGTTGAAAATATTCACGATAATAAATTTATGGAACGAAAGTCTAAAACAATTCTCACAGTTGGTAGGTTGGAAAAGCAAAAAAATTATGAATATTTGATTAAATCTTTAGTTGATACAGATTTTTCTCTTGACATAGTTGGAGCTGGTAGCAATAAAGATTCTCTTCAAGCTATGGCTGAAAATTGTTCCGTACAAATTAATTTTTTAGGTATTTTAAAGAATGAAGACTTGCTTAAACTCTATACAAAATATAAATATTTTGTTTCTTCTTCATTATTTGAAGGGAACCCAAAAGCTATATTAGAAGCGATGTCATCAGGTTGTATTGTGATTGCAAAAGATATACCAAATAATAGCGAAATAATTAAAAATCATAAAAATGGTATTTTATTTAATGAAGAAAATAGTTTAAATAATATATTAAAAAACATAGAAAAAATTGAAAATCTAGAAGAAATCTCACGTGATTCCATAGTTCATGTAAAAGTGTTTAATTCGATTGATAAATTATCAGATGATATATATTCAGACTTTATTTATATGAATAAAGTTAGGTAATATTTAACTCTCGTTTACCATCTTTTGATAATGATAGTTGTAAATGACTATCAACATTTTTAAAGTCATTCTTGTTGTGTGTTGAATTAACTATAGTGATATCTAAATCTTTTAATATTTTAAATATAAGCTCTTTAGATTCTTCATCAAGATTTGATGTAGATTCATCAAGAATCAAAATCTGTACCCCTGATAATAAAGCCCTTATAAATGAAATTTTCTGCATTTGTCCCATTGAAAGACTTTTGTTAGAAACTTTCATATCCAGATCATATTTTTTTTCATTAAATAATTTAAATGAATCAATCATTTCAAACATTTGAGCATCTTCAATTTGTTTTTCTATTGAATAATTTAAATTTTCTCTTAAAGTTGAATTTATTATCATTGGAGAGGCACCTACATAACCCAATTTATCTGAGAAGGTTTTAATTACACCTTCTTCCGGATAGAAAACACCAGAAAATAAACCAAGAAGTGTGCTTTTACCTGAACCGTTAGGACCTGTAATAACTACGTGCTCTCCTCTTTTTATTGTTAAATTAAGATTTTCAAAAATATATTCTTCACTATTAAAATATTTAAATCTAACATTTGAAACAACTATTGCTTCATTTTCTTTGAGGTCTTCATTCAATTGAAAATTTTCAGAATAAGAAGCTGTTTTATTTTTTTCCATCAAATATAATTTTTCTAAATAAACATGATAAGCAGTTATTAAAGAGATGTTCTCATTAAATATTCCTAAAGTTTGAAAAAGCCTTAACATTACTCCGATAAAATCAAGTGTTAAAACTTTTACAAAATTAAAAAATACTAAAAGAATAGAAAGTAAAAGCATAGTTGAAAAATTTGGCAGAAGAGCATTTAAGGTACCGAACTTTAAATTACTGTAAGAAGAATCAAAATAATTTTTTGCACTGGAACTAAATTTATTAACTTCTTTAGAAACTGAATTTACTATTTTTATCAAGAATAAATTGTCTAATACTTTTTCAGTATCCTTGCTAATTTCTTCACCATATTCATAAGTCATATGAGCATATTTTCTTCCAGTTTTAGTTAATAAATATGTGGGATATGCCAACACTAATAAACCAATAAAAAAGACTGAAACTGTATTAAAGTCTGAGTAAATAAGATAACCAGCGTATGCAATTATTTGGACAAGACTGCTTAAGAAAACGGTTAATGTCCTATAAAAACTTCCAACCTGTATAGATATAGTATTTATAAAATAATAAGCATCAGCAATTGAATAGTTTCCTTTATCAAATATTTCACTAATTAAGCTTGTTCTTAGATTTTCTTCAATCTTTAATTTCAAACTTAATACATTCATTTTTTCAATATAGATGGAAAGAAATCTAAGAAAAATTATTACAGGAAATAGTATTAAATTTTCCATAAAGTACTCAACTATAAAGTTTTGAAAATTTGCATTAGAAGTGAATATATTTGTAAAAATTAAAATTATTAAAATATCAAAAAAAACAATTAAGTTTGATAAAAATACGGATAAAATAATTCTTCTTTTTTTCTTTGAAGTTTTAGTAAATTTCGAAACCTTTAGAATATCACTTATTAAAATTTTTAATTTGTTCACTGTTTTAACTATATTATTAAAAGAAAATAAGTGAGTTAATAATTTTTAAATAAGAAATTTATATTACTATCCATTATCTCTTCAAATTCATTAGTGTTATTAATCTTTAATAGCTTATTTTTATTTACATAAAAAGCTGTAAATCCTTTTTTGTTAAGTCTCTTAATCAAATTGAGATAATTTTCATTATGCCTTTTTTCAATTTCAATAACTAAAACTACTTTTTTCTCCATTAATAATTTTGATGACCCTTCAATAACTTTATTCTCATGGCCTTCAACATCTATTTTTATCAATATTAACTCAGAATTTAATATTCTAATATCCTCTAACAGATCGTCTAGTTTGAATGATCTAGATTCAAGCTTAATAGATTCTTTAAAATTTTTATCTATTGAGGATCTGCCATAAATTTTTTTATCATTTTGAATTGGAATATTTAATATCTTTTCTTCATTATTATTGGAAGCTACCTTTTCAATAAAAGCTATATTTTTTTTTATATATCCTTTAGATAAATATTTAACACATTCATCAATTGGCTCAATAGCATATGTAAATTGTGATTTTGTACCAAATAAAAAAGTATAGATTCCATAATTAGCTCCGACATCTATAAAAGTAAATCGACTTTTATATGTCTTTAAGAATTTGACTAGAAATCTTAGCTCTTTCTCGCCGAAAAAATAATTAAAATAAGACCTTAATGGTCCTGTTAAAAAAGGGAAGAATTTCAATAGAGATTTCATATAAGTTATATTTTATTTGGCATAATTAGTAGTTTATATTGAATAGGAATACAAGGTAGAATTAAAATTAATGGAAAAATTTAAATATCCAATACCCTATATGAAACATCATATATTAGATGAAGATATTAATCTTGTTACTGATACATTGAAAAGCGATTATTTAACGCAAGGCCCGTACGTAGAGCTAGTAGAAGAATCTATGGCGAAAATTACAAACAAAAAACATGGTGTAATGTGTTCTAATGGAACAGCTGCTTTACATTTGGTTGCTGAAATGTTGAACCAAAAGTCAAAAATAAAGAAGAAGAATATTGTGACAACCCCTTTTACATTTGTAGCAGATGCTAATTTTGGAAGATATATTAATGCAGAAATAAAATTCGCTGATATTGATTCTGAAACTTGGACAATTGATCCTAGTAAAATTGATGAATTAATTGATGACTCTACATTAGCAGTAGTTGCTCCACATTATGCTGGATTGATGTGTGATATGGAAGCAATATCAAAAATATGTAAATCAAATAATATTTTTCTTGTTGAAGATGCTTGTCATGCTCCAAAAGCAGTAATAAATAATAAAGTTTCTGGCTCATACGGAGATGTTTCTACTTTCTCTTTCCACGCAACAAAACATATAGGCGCTGGGGAGGGAGGCATGATTTGTACCAACAACTATGAAGAATATGAAAAATTACATGTGCTTAGAAGTCATGGACTTCCTCACTGGAGCAAAAGAACTGGTTTTGGTTATGATATTAATGAGTTGGCATTTAATTATAGACCAACGGAAATTGGGGCTACCCTTGCATACTCTCATATAAAAAGATTAGATAAATTAATAAATGATAGAAAAATAATTGCCGAGCAATATAATGAAAATTTAAATTGGGATTTTTATTCAAAACAAATAATTCCTGAAGGATACACTCATGTATATCATCTATATCCTATTCTTTTACCAAGTGAAAAAGCTAGAGAAGATTGTTTAACTTATTTAAAGGATGCTAATATATTTGGTCAAATTCATTATCCAGCGATAAATAAAATGGAAGGATTTAAATCTTATGATTCTTATACACCGATTTCAGATGATATTTCTTCAAGAGTAATCTCAATACCTATGTACCCGCAAATAAGTGATGATGAGCAAGAATTTACAATCAAAAAATTAAACGAGTTTTCTAAACTTTGAAAAAAATAATAGCTTTTTCTGAGTCTAATTCTTCAATTGGTCTTGGCCATTTAGCAAGAACTTGCCAGGTATTATCATGTTTGAATAGAGAAAATTTTGAAATAAATTTTTTTTGTGATTACAAAGAAACACCTAGTTGGATTTCAAAAATTGAGCATAAAAAAATTGATGTTAATGATTTTTTTAAAATAGACATGAGTAATTATGATTTACTAATTTTTGACACTTATCAAAACAGAGAAAGACTTAAAGATATTGAAATAAAAAAGCTAATGATAGATGATTTTAATTTTTATGAAAATGATGATTTAGCAGACATAATCTTGGACTGGAATTTAGGTTCAGGTAAAAAATATTACTCTGTGAAAAATTTAATTTCGGGAACAAAATTTTTTCCGATAGGGGAAAATACTTTTCCTGAGTTTATAAATGGTACTTCCTGGAACAAAGAATCAAAGAATATTTTAATTTCTATAGGAGGAGTTTCAAACATTAATTTACTCAACATTGAAGAATATATTGAAATAGCTTTACGTTTTGGAAATGTTGTTTTAATGGATCCATTATCAAAATTGAGTAAATTAGAAAAAAACGGTGTCAAATTAATACAAAATAAAAGCCTGTCTGAAATTCTAAATAAAGAAGAATTCTTATTTGCAATCATTTCAGGAGGAACTTCAAAATATATTCTTTCTGCTTACGGTATTCCAAGCTTATTTATATCAAGAAATGAGTTAGAAGGAAAAACAATTGAACCATTCTTAGAAAGTCAAATGTCATTAAATGAGGATGTTTTAAAAGATAATTATGAAAAAAATAATTTTATATCTCAGCTCGAAATTATTTCTAGCAAAATTAAGGAGCTTGTTGATATAGACAATGCTGAAAGAATAAATCAGGCTTTTTATAAATTATAAAAAATTATTTATATAATTTTTAATCTCATCAACAGAAAGATACCAAGAGTTTTCATGAGAGTTGTATTCAAATCCATCATCAACTTGATTACCTTTTTCCTTATTGATGGCCGTTAAGTAATCCATCTCATCTGCAAAAAATTGAATTGAAGGTGGTATTAAATAATAGTCATCAAACTCTATAACTTTGTGTGATTCATCTATAGGACACATTACTTCATGTAATTTTTCACCTGGTCTAATACCAATTTCTTGATAATTTGCATTTTCATCAATAGCTTTTAATACGTCAAGGATATTCACTGAAGGTATTTTTGGTACAAAAATTTCGCCGCCCTTCATCCTGTCAAAAGTCTGAAGTACAAAATCTACTCCTTCATCTAAAGTTATCCAGAAACGTGTCATTCTTTTATCTGTAATTGGATACGAATCTACTTTCTGATCTCGAAGATTTAAAAATAATGGGACCACAGATCCCCTTGAACCAAATACATTCCCATACCTTACGACTGAAAACTTTAAATTTTCACTACCTGATATATTATTAGCAGCAGTAAATAATTTATCTGCTGCAAGTTTAGTTGCTCCATATAAATTTATAGGATTAGCAGCTTTATCGGTTGAAAGTGCGACTACCTTTTCAACATTATTACTGATGCATGCATCAATAACGTTTTGCGCTCCAAGCACATTTGTTTTAATACATTCCATTGGATTATATTCTGCAGCTGGAACTTGTTTTAATGCTGCTGCATGAACTACAAAATCTATATTTTTCATTGCCATATCTAGTCTTTTAGAATCTCTCACATCACCAATAAAAAATCTCAATCTATTTTTATCTATATCTTCTTTGTTTGATCTTTTTAGTTGCTCTAAAAGTTGATATTGCTTTAATTCGTCTCTTGAAAAGACTACAAGCCTTGAACAATCAGTATCATCTAAAATTCTTTTTACAAATCTTGTACCAAATGATCCTGTGCCACCAGTGATAAGTATTGACTTATTTTTAAAATTCATATTATTTAAGTATATTTTTAATCATTTTTTTTGATAGCACTTTATTTTTTATTTATTTTAATAGAATTATGCCCATTCCCAGCCTAGTGGAAAGTCATCTTTCCTTGGGTCATTATATTTTGAAGGCTTATTTTTCTCGTTATAATAAAGATTTCTATATTTTTCTTCAAAAATAACATTTTTGCTGGTAATTTCATGCTCTTCCTGTTCCCATATAGGATTTATTAAATTCCAACCATTTTTTCCTTTTTCCCATGCTCTGGGATCTCTTTGATTTTCGATTAAGCCATAAAATTCATCTTTGGTAATTTCCATAAAATCAAGATAATTTTGAAGAGTTCTTGGGGTATTTTGGTCATATTGCTTAACTAGAGAAATAGCTGAAGATCTATCTAGCCTCCCTTTTCTAATTTCAGTTGAAGCATCATCCGTTGCTCTTCCGTAACCAAATTTTAAAAATTTTAAATAATCATGTATTTCATCAGCTTGATCGTCTGTCTTGGAATAAAGATTAAATGTCCTATCTCTTTTATAGGAAACAGTATTAAATCCCCATTCTTTAATAACCTTTTCTGTATTTGTTAAGGCATCCCAATCAAAATAATTACTCATATATATTCCTGTTATACCAATATCTGCTAACTCTTGATCTGTTGGAAAAATAAATGGTGCTATGTCTTGTTCTGTGATTCCTACCCCGTTATCTAAAATAGATATTGGATCAATTCCTCTTAAATCATGTTCAATTCTTTTCCAGTTAGTAAATTCTACAAAATCTTTTAATGATACTATGCCGGTTAACTCAGCAAATCCATGCTCTCCCCATATTATTAAGGGTATTTCTTTCTCTTTAGCCACTTGAAAGGGAACGGTAGTTAATCCTGCGTGATAATGCCAAGTCAAATCTCCAACCCGGTCAAGCATAAATTTTGATAACTTTTTTACAGCATCAGTACCCGAAGTGTATCTAATTGCGTCACATCCAGATTTTTCAACTAAGTTAGAAAAGTTAAGATTTCCAACTGGATTATTAAATCCATGATTGTAAGTTACTAAAAGCGGTTTTAATCCATAGATTTGAGTACATATCCAAACCTGAAAGTGTGAATCTTTTCCTCCGCTTATTGGAATAATACAATCGTATGCTGTGCCTCTTTCTTTTCTATCTTTTTTGGCCCACTCAATAATTGATCTAAATTTTTCTTCTCTTTCTTTCCAGTCGACATCTTCATCTTTTCTTGATTCATCATATCTACAACCACTGCAGACCCCATCATCGTCAAAGTAAATCGTTGGCTGAGATGTTTCAGGATACATGCATTTTTTACAATATTTCATTTTGATTGTTTATTATAAAACAAAAAAATATTATTTTAGAGTTTAATTTAGATTATCTCTGTAAAGGTCAATTTCTTTTGGCTTTGATTCATTCAATCTCCAATCAACTACCCTATTTTCAAAAAGTTCATAAATAAGCTTAAGGTGTCCTACATTCCAGTCTTTATTAACAAAAAGCTTTCCTGTTTTCGTTTGGGGAGTTGAACTATAGCTTTCTTTTTTTAGTATATTTTTTAATAAGTCAATACATTCATCAATTGACTTATGAACTGTTCTAGAACTTAAATCATGTACGCCATCTCCTAAAACAAGATCTCCCGATACTTGATGCACCAATGGACCAGCATCTATCTTTGTATACAGCTCATGTATAGCAACCCCCGTAAATTCTGGTTCTAAAAAATATGAGGGCCAAAAATGTGTAGCTGTGCCTTTATACCACGGTGATAATCCACCGTGAAAATTTAGATTTGCAATACTAGCCACCTTTGAAGTTTCTTTTCCAATAAGACCACAACCGTAACTTATTAAAATTTTGGGATTAATTTTTTTAAACTCGCTTAAATACTTATCATTGTAAAGTTCCTTAGCCTCAACTGTAAGTGAGTTCTTTAAAAGAACGGGGTCTCCAAACCATTTCTCTTCTGCTTCTTTCCTACCATCAAAATGTATATTCCAAAGTCTCTTTTCATCACTATTTAAAGTATTGGCGTTATAGAAATCTCCTGGCTTTAAAGAATGTGGCTCTCTTTCTTGAATTGCAATAAATGAATTGTCAAAGTTTTCTACTATTTTGTTTGCAAAATAAATATGTCTAGGATGATTTCCTGTAATAAAAACTATGTCAATGTCTGTTTTCATTTAAATTTGCTTTCAAAGATACATTTCTAAATATAATGATAAAGTCTAAAAGAAAAGAAAATTAAATACCAATGAATAAAGATGAAATAAATAAATTACTTAATGACTTATTTCCTTTAAATAGAAGTATTACAGGAAATGGGTTGAGGGAATCTTTTAAAGTTTTGTATGAATTTGTTCCTTTTGATCTCAAAGAAATACCTAGCAACTTTAATATCGGTGACTGGACTGTTCCACATGAGTGGAATGTAGAAGAAGCTTA
>MDSV01158768.1_pt1 | contig 21456 bp, 21 predicted proteins | sample 810851 | NCBI WGS metagenome assembly MDSV01 (sample SAMN05326640, study PRJNA326480) | marine metagenome | isolation source: seawater | place: Atlantic Ocean: North East | collected 2012 | reverse complement strand
TATCTCATTTGCATAAGCTTGAGCCTCATTTTTATAACGTTCCATATCCTCTCTTGCCTTTGTAGCGTCTTGAAATGCATCTTGAACTGCATCAGGCGGCTGGGAATCTTGTAAATTTACAGTTGTTACTTGAATTCCTGCTTGGTAACTATCAAGTACTTGTTGCATTAATTGCTCAGTAGTATTTGATATTTCTGTTCTTCCCTCTCTCAAAATATAATCCATTTTGTTTTTACCAACGACATCTCGAATCGCGGAATCAAGTACTCCACATATTGTACTTCGACTGCCAAATCTACATGTCCTATCGCCAGGGATGTCAGGATTTTCAACATTAAATAAATAATCCTCAGCATTATTTATTCTGTATTGAACTGAAAAAGCTAGTTCAACTATATTTTCGTCTTGAGTAAGCATTGTTGTTCTTTTTTCAACACTTCGAATACCAGTGAAGTTTACGGTTTCATGTGTTTCGATTGGTCTTGGCAGATGCCAACCTGGGCCAGGCATAGCTGTCCTTTGATATTCACCAAATCTTAAAATTACTGCTCGCTCATTTTCGCTCACTATATAAAAACCAGTTGCCGACCAAATTAATGCGGCTATTACTAAAATCGATAATATCGATTTACTTTTTTTTGGTCCACCTGACGAACCATTAGAGGTTTTTTTTCCGAATACACCGCTAAATGACGTCATAAATTTATTAATTACAGCATCAAGATCTGGGGGAGATTGTCTCCTATCTCTTTCCCACGGATCTTTATCTTTTTTATCCTGATTCCAAGGCATTCTATCTATCTCCTTTTTAAAAACGTTACATTAATATTATAGCTTTATTATATAGAATAATTATCCAGTTTTATGAATTTCTTCTGAATTTTTTTGATTTTCTTGCAAATCACCATCAATATAGCCTTTTTTAGTCAAATATTTTATATAACTTTTTGATGCCATAAAGTTTATTTTCATATGTCCTGATTTTGCAAAGGTTTCATCAATAACATTACAATTTTGGTAAATCGACGATCGCATATCACTTTGGCTAATTGATAAATCTAGAGATATAAACTCATAATTATCAAAAAATTTATCAGATATTAATTTTCTTAAAGTATCTAAACCATAACCAGTTTTTGCAGAAATATAACAAAAAGAATCTTTTTGCAGGTGAAGAAAATTTTCTGGATTATAGTTTTGATCTATTTTATTAAAAACTAATATCTTTGGTATATTTTTTGCTCCGATACTATTTAACACATCATTTACCTCCTCTACATATGATAAAAAATTGTCATCACTCAAATCTATTACATGAAGAAGCAAGTTACTTTCTGCTACTTCAGAAAGAGTAGACTTAAAAGACTCTATTAAGTGATGAGGAAGACCTCTTATAAAACCAACTGTATCACTAATAACTGCATTTTTCTTAAAATCTAAATCTAATTTTCTGTGTATAGGGTCTAGTGTTGCAAAAAGTTTGTCTACTGACAGCGTATTCATACCTGTTAATAAGTTAAATAAAGATGACTTACCTGCATTTGTATATCCAACTATACTTATCCTTGGAATATTTTGTTTTAACCTTTGATTCCTACTAAGATTTCTTTGATTACCGACTTTAGTTAATCTTTTTTGGAGAGTTTTTATTCTTGCTTTTATTAGCCTCCTGTCAGTTTCTAACTGGGTCTCTCCTGGACCTCTTAAGCCAATACCTCCCTTTTGTCTTTCTAGATGACTCCATCCCCTAACTAACCTTGTGGATAAATAGTTCAATTGTGCTAACTCAACCTGTAATTTACCTTCATGAGAAAATGCTCTTTGAGAAAAAATGTCTAAAATTAGTCCAGTTCTATCGATTACTCTTGCAGAAAATAACAATTCGAGATTTCTCTCTTGGCTTGGACTTAAATCTATATTAAAAATTACAAGTTTGTGGCCTGAAAGTTTTACTTCTTTCTTAACTATTTCTGCCTCGCCAGTGCCAATGAAGTATTTAATACCTACATTTTTATTTTTTTTTGTAAGGTAAATTGTATTTGCAATATGAATATTTGCAGAATTTGCTAGATCTTGAAATTCTTCTATTGAATTATTAATACCCAATGATTGATCATCAACATGCACTAAAAGTGCTTTATTATTTAGGGTGTTTAAAGAAGCCAAATTTTAGGATCCTGCATTATTAATCTTTTCCTTCTGTCTGTATTTTCACAGTTTTCGCAGGAACTATAGTGGAAATCGCGTGCTTGTAGACCATTTGATTTACTGTATTTTTTAAAATAATCACGTATTGGTCAAACGAATCAACTTGACCTTGAAGTTTAATGCCATTAACAAGATAAATTGATACTGGAATCTTTTCCTTTCTTAGGGCGTTTAAAAATGGTTCTTGAAGTATTTGGCTTTTTGTCATTATTTTTTCTCCAATTATATTATTATTTGCTTTCTGCTAAGAAAAACTTCACTCTTTTTTCAATATTATCATAGTCTGAGAAACTATACACTGTAGTTGAGTCAAGATGTCGCAACCAAGTAATTTGCCTTTTTGCTAGCTGCCTTGTAGCTGATAATATATTCTTTTTCATATTACTGGATGTTATGTCACCCAGAAGATAATCTTTTATTTGCTTATATCCAATTGTAGACATTGCTGGCATTTCTGAATATTCATATTTTTCTAATAGTTGTGCTACTTCATCAATAAAACCACAATTTAGCATATTATTAAGTCTCTTCTCAATATTAATGTGAAGTAATTTTCTATCTATAGGAAGTATAGACAAATTTAGATTTTTAAAGTACTGAACATTTTTTGAACATTTATTTAAAATTATACTTGGCTTTTCATTATTTGAAAAAAATATTTCTAACATTCGACCAATCCTATACCTATCGTTAAAATGAATTTTTTCTACTGAGTCGCTATCAATATCTTTTAAAAAATTATAAAGATAATTAGTACTATATTCCTGCATCATATTGCTTACGAGCTTTTTGACATCACTTGAAACTTCCTCAAACTCTGAAAGACCGCCTGAAAAAAAAGTTTTAAAATACATCATAGAGCCTCCAACCAACAAAGGAATCTTACCTATAGAGTGTGAATTTTTTATATTTTCTACCAAATCATTATAAAATCTAGCTACAGAATATTTTTCTGATGGGGTAAGAATATCTACCATTTTATGTGGAAATTTTATTAATGTCTCTTGATCAGGTTTTGCAGAACCAATATTAAATTCTTTATATAACATCACAGAATCTACGCTTATAATATCAAAATCAAAATTCTTAGATAAATGAATTGCTAAATCAGTTTTTCCTGAAGCAGTAGGTCCTAAAAGTGATATAACTTTATTCATATTTTTTCTTAGCGACATTATCTCTTATATATAATAAATTTATACCATCAGAATTTTTCACTGAATTTCTATTAAAAGATTTCTCAATAAAAGAAAATATCTCTTTTAAGTGAGACTTGCAGCTATCGATAGTATTAATATTAGCAAATAAAGTATTATTATCTCTACTTTTAAATATACTTTTATCATTTTTAATTAATACCAAATTATCTAAAAATAAATTTTCTATCTTTTCACACATTTCTATTTCTGATGTAAGATTATATTTTATATTTTTAAAAAATACTTTAGAAGAATTTTCACAATACGTCCAATAGATCTCGTTCATTCTTGCATCAATTGCAATAATTAAGGGTGAAGATGTTATACTCTTATTTAATGCTAATGCCAATATTTGAAATGAATTAATTGGCACTACAGGAATTTTTAAATAAAACGAAAATGATTTTATATATGCTAAAGATATTCTTAAACTTGTAAAATTTCCCGGCCCATTATTAAAACTTAATAATTTAATATCTTTTTTGTCTATTTTGGCCTCTTTTAAAATTTCTTTTGTTTCTTCAATTAATACTTGGGAAATATTTATATCACTTTTAATTTCTTTCTTAAAAATTTTATCATTTTTTTTTATAGCTAATATAGTTTTGTTAAAGGCAGTGTCAATAAATAAAATCATATTTTTTCAACAAGTACTGTAGCATAAGCTTCAATGCCCTCATATCTTCCAACGTAACCTAGCTTATCATTTGATTTTGACTTAATATTTATTTTATTCTCATCAATTTTCATTACCAAACTAAGATTTTTTTTTATCTCCACAGCATGTTTTGTTATTCTAGGCTCTTCAGTTACTACTGTAGTATCGATATTTACAATATTATAATTTTCGTTTCTTAATATTTTCATTGTCTCTTTTAAAAAGAAAGTACTATCCATATTTTTATACTTTTCTGATGAATCAAAATACAACCCCATATCTCCTTTCCCAGACGAGCCAAGTAATGCATCACATAAAGCGTGAATTAAAACATCTCCATCTGAATGTGCCACTACAGACTTTTTTGAGCTAATCTTTACCCCACCAATAACTATAAATTCACCATCCTTCAATCTATGAGAATCATAACCATGCCCTATTCTAATCATCACACTCCTCATTTTCTAACAAAATATCATTGATATTAGCTAAACATCTTGCATGAATTAAATCAATATCTTCAGTAATTTTAATATTATAAGGTTTTCCTTTTATGATAGTGTACTCATGATTATGTATTTCTAATGCTTGGCTTTCATCAGTTATTTCAATACTATTTTCAATACAGTATTTTAAAGACTCAAATAATATCCCAAATCTGAATATCTGAGGAGTTTGCGCTAACCACATTTCATTTCTTGAAATAGTTCTAATAATATTATTTTCTTTATCAACTTTTTTAATAGTGTCAGATATAGGTACTGCCATTATAGAAGATTTATTAATTTTAATAGCACTATTAATAAAATCTAATATATCATTAGGTAATATAACTGGTCTTGCAGCATCATGAATTATCACCCAAACATTTTCAATATCATCAATTTTTTGCCCTCTTATTTGATTTAATCCATTAAAAACTGTATTTTGTCTCGATTTACCACCCTCATAAAATTTCACTTTACTAAAAAACAATTCTGCATTTTTTTTATCTGAACTATTATTTTGTATAGAATTATTGAGTGCCTGTATATCTTTTAAATTTAAACCAACGAATATCTTCTCAATTAATTCTATTGACTCAATATTTTTAATAGTTCTAGATAGAACATCTTCAGTTTCTTCTATAAAGGCGTTCAATTTATTACCACTTCTAAACCTTGAGCTTTTGCCAGCTGCAGGAATAATGCATATAACTTTTAGGTTATGCTCAGTTAATTGATCCATAAAAAAATTATTCTATAATTTGATAAAAAGTTTCTTTTTCTTTAATTAACCCTAGTTCATTTCTAGCCTTTTCCTCAATAACACTTAAGCCAGTTTGTAAGTTTTCTATTTCCGCTTTAATTAATTCAATTTTATCTAAGTATGAATTATTTTCAATTTTAAGGTTAATAGCTTGCTCATTTAGTTTACTATATTTAAAATAGCTTACATCTCCTACTAATGACTTATAAAATAAAATCACAAAAAAGAAAGATAGTATTAAAATAATTTTATTCATTATTTATTATATTTTTAAAAATAGATTTCCCTGGATAACTTGAATTTCCACTAAGCTCCTCTTCAATCCTGATCAGTTGGTTATATTTTGCAACTCTATCAGATCTTGACAATGACCCGGTTTTAATTTGGCCAACAGAATATGCAACCGATAAATCTGCAATAAAAGTATCCTCAGTTTCGCCAGATCTATGAGAAACAACAGCATTATAATTATTTTTGTTTGCTAATTTTATAGCCTCGATGGTCTCTGTTAATGTCCCGATCTGATTCAATTTTATCAAAATAGCATTTGCTATATTTTTATCTATACCTTGTTTAAATATCTTTGGATTTGTAACAAATAAATCGTCTCCAACTAATTGAACTTTTTTTCCTAACAATTCTGTTAGTTCTTTCCAACCATGCCAATCATTCTCATCTAATGCATCTTCTATAGATATTATTGGATATATTTTTGTCCATGATTCTATAAGCTCTATAAATTCCTGACTACTATACTGTTTATTTTCAGATGTTAAAAAATACTTTTCTTCTTTATAAAATTCACTGCTTGCAACGTCCAGAGCAAGCATTATATCTTCTCCAGGTTTATAACCAGCTTTTTCAATAGCAGTCATAATTACATCCAATGCTTCTTTATTAGAGGATAAGTTAGGGGCGTAACCTCCCTCATCGCCTACTGTTGTGATATATTTTTTACTTTCCAATATTTTTCCAAGAGCATGAAAAATCTCAACACCGTATCTTACTGCTTCTTTTAAAGATTTTGCACCAACCGGCATTATCATAAATTCCTGAATATCTACACTATTATTTGCATGAGAACCACCATTTATTATGTTCATCATTGGAACAGGCATAATATACTCATCTGATAAATTTATATTTTTATATAGAGATTTTTTATTATTATTTGCAGATGATTTTGCATTAGCTAAAGAAACTGCTAATAAAGTATTCGCTCCAAGTTTTGATTTGTTTTCTGTGCCGTCAAGTTCAATTAAAATTCTATCTATATTTTCTTGATCGTTTGAATCAACTCCTACAAGCGTATCATTTATTGTAGTTTCAATAAATTTTACATTTGATAAAACCCCTTTTCCCTTAAATCTTGAAGAACTTGAATCCCTCAGTTCTAATGCCTCACGTGATCCTGTCGACGCACCAGATGGCACTGCAGCTCTCCCTTTCATTCCGGACTCAAGAACTACTTCTGCCTCAAGAGTCGGGTTACCTCTTGAATCTATAATTTCTCTTGCTACTATTTTTTTTATATTAGATTTCATTTTTATTCTTTTGCTGCTTTATCAATTTTTTTCAATGTAATTAATAATTTTTCAATTTTATCTAAATGCAGTGAGTTCATCCCATCACATAAAGCGTTCTTTGGATCTGGATGAGTTTCCATAAATATTCCAGAAACTCCAACAGATATAGCAGCTTTTGCAAGCGGGGCTATAAATTGATTTTGCCCGCTTGAGCTGTCACGATTTAAGTCAGGCAATTGAGTTGAATGGGTTGCATCAAAAACAACCGGGCAATTTGTTTCTCGCATAATAACTAAGGACCTCATATCTGATATTAGATTGTTATAACCAAAACTAAAACCTCTTTCACAGACCATAATGTTTTCATTCCCATTAGATTTTGCTTTATCGACTACACTACTCATTTCCCAAGGTGACAAAAACTGTCCTTTTTTAATGTTTACTGGGATATTGTATGAAGATACTTTTTTAATAAAATTTGTTTGCCTACATAAAAAAGCTGGGGTTTGAAAAATATCAACAACATCTGCTATCTCATCAAAAGGGGAATCTTCATGAACATCTGTTAATACCATTAATTCAAGTTCTGATTTTATTTTATTTAAAATTTCTAAACCTTTTGAATAACCAATGCCTTGAAAAGAATCTTGAGAGGTTCTGTTTGCTTTATATAAAGAGGATTTAAATATAAAAGGAATAGAATGTTTTGTTGTAATTTCTTTTAGAATTTCAGCTGTTTCGAAATTAATTTTTTCGTTTTCAATAACACATGGTCCTGCAATTAAAAAAAAACAACCTTTTCTATCTTTATTAAAATTAAATTTCATATTCATTTATAATCTCTAATTGATTTTACAAAAGCTTCAAATAATGGATGCCCATTTATTGGTTTAGATGTAAATTCTGGATGAAATTGACATCCCAAAAACCAAGGGTGATTTTCCAATTCAATTACCTCTACAAGAGTCCCATCAAATGACTTACCAGAAATTATTAAACCATTTTTTTCAAATAAATCTCTAAACTCATTATTAAATTCATAACGATGTCTATGTCTTTCTAACACTGACTTCATTTTGTATGCGTGAAAAACATTAGAATCTTTTTCTAACATACACTCTTGCTCTCCTAATCTCATTGTACCACCAATATTTGAATTTATATCACGGTATTCAATAGATCCTGTATTATCTAACCATTCTTCAATTAAACCTATGACTGGATATGCTGTATCTTTATCAAATTCTGTACTATTAGCACTATCTAAATTACAAACATTTCGAGCAAATTCTATTACTGCAGCTTGCATTCCTAAGCATATGCCAAGAAATGGTATTTTATTTTCTCTTGCATACTTTATAGCATTGATTTTTCCTTCTATCCCTCTACCCCCAAAACCACCTGGAACTATAATGCCCGCAGAGTTTCCTAATAAAGAATTGTCTTTCTCTTCAAGTATTTCTGCATCAACATAATCTATCTCGACATTTACACCTGAATTTACTCCTGCATGTTTAATAGCTTCGTTTAGTGATTTATATGACTCTGAATAATTTCCGTACTTTGCAATAATTTTTATTTGTACTTTATTTTTTAAATTATTTCTTTTGTCTTTATATTTTTTCCAAGCTTCTAAATTAGTTTTCTTGCATGATAAATTTAACTTCTCAACTATAATATCATCTAAACCTTGATCATGAAGTAATAAAGGTACTTCATAAATGTCATCAACATCAACTGAATTAATTACAGCTTTAGCCTCGACATTTGTAAATAGTGCAATTTTTCTCTTATCTTGATCGCTTATGATTTTTTCTGATCTACATACTAAGATATCTGGTTGAATACCAATTGATCTCAACTCTTTCACAGAATGTTGAGTTGGTTTTGTTTTAATTTCATTAGCTGCTCTAATAAAAGGTACAAGTGTTAAATGAATATAGCTAACTAGATCTTTTCCATATTCAACTCCCATTTGTCTAATTGCCTCTATAAAAGGAAGAGATTCTATATCACCAACTGTTCCACCAATTTCAACAATGCAAATATCTTTTTCAAACGAACCTTTTTTTATATTTGAAATTATCTCATCGGTAATATGAGGTATAACTTGAACTGTGCTTCCCAGATATTCTCCTTTTCGTTCTCTCTTTAAAACTTTATCGTAAATTTGTCCTGTAGTGTAATTACTAGATTTACTTGTTTTATAATTAATATACCTTTCATAATGACCAAGATCTAAGTCTGTTTCTGCACCATCATATGTAACAAAAACTTCCCCATGTTGTGAGGGGCTCATTGTTCCTGGATCAACGTTAATATATGGATCTAGTTTAATTACAGAGATACTTAGATTTCGAGATTCTAAAATAGAGCCTAAAGAAGCAGCAACAATACCTTTCCCTAGAGAAGATACGACACCACCTGTAATAAATATATATTTTGTCACACTTAAAAAAAAGTAATTAAAGACGGGAATATAGTTTAACAAATATAATAAAATTCTACAATTTTTGAATAAATTAATAATTCCAAAAAAAAATTATTCATGTAATATAAAAGTTGATTAAACAACTAGGTAAGAAAATGTTTTGTATAAATGTAGGGAAATTCGAAAGATTAGCAAGAGTAATACTAGGTTTAATAATTTTTTATATAGGTGTAATTGCTCCATATGAAGCCAATTTATGGGGTTTTATTGGGCTAGTTCCAGTTATAACTGGAATTTTGGGGTGGTGCCCATTATATTTGCCCTTGAAAATTAATACTAATAAGTAGTTATGTAAGTAATTTTGGTCTATTTTAATCCCATATAGCTTTTAATTCCTTATCAATATATATTAATAAAATTCTTTCTCTTTCCCAAGGTGGTATTTTTTTTTCTCGCATAAAGTCTTTCAGGCTTTTTTTATAATTATTTATCATAATATTCTGACCCGTTTTTCTAAACCTTACTTCTACATTTTTATTTACCTTGAATCCTAGCCTGTCCTCCAAATTTTGCCAAGTTAAATTTATAGATAAATCTGATATGATAAGGTTTTTTTCAAATTCCCAAATATAAACTTCAGATGGATCGTGTTTTTTTAAGGGTTTCATAATTTCTACATAATTATTAAATCTTCTAATCTCATAATCAGTGCAGGAAAAAAATGGAGTCTTATCCTCTCCGGCAAAAAAAATGTTTTTGTATATTGAAGACAACTGATCTTGTGAAGGCATCCGAAAATTATTTTCTTGTATCCAAAATCTTATAACATTATTAAATCGATAAAGTTCAAGTTCTTTTACATTTAAATAAATTTTATTTTTTTCTTTATGGCTATATTTTTTAAAATCAATTTCTGCTAAGTCTTCATTTAATTTAATAGATTCAGATAAAATCAACGCTGATCTTGAAATAGTCTCTGAGTAATTTGGCCACTTTTTTTTAATAATTGGTACGATATTCTTTCTTATAAAGTTTCTTGAAAAACTAGTATTTTCATTGGAATAATCATAAATAAAATCTAATCCATTATGATTAACAATATCTTTTATAGCTTTTTTATTTAGCTTTAATAATGGTCTAATGTGATAACCGCTATCTATCTTTTTTATTAAAGGCATAGATGATAATCCTTTTGGGCCTGCTCCTCTAAATAGTTGATATAGAAAAGTTTCAGACTGATCCTCTAAATGATGAGCTGTCATCATAATTGTTTTTTCATTCATTGCTTTATGTATTGACTGATATCGTGCTTCCCTAGCTTTTTCTTCGATACTATCGCCTTTATTAAGAATAATATTTATATTTTTACATATTAATTCAACACCAATTTTATCACAAAAACTAATACAATGATTTTCCCATTTTTTCGAGTCTTTATTAATATTATGATTTATGTGAATTGCGCGAATTTTTTTTTTTATATTTGATTGCAATTTTTTTAGAAAAATAAAGTAGTGCTGTTGAATCAATTCCTCCGCTATAAGCAACAAGAAAATTGTCATAGCGATCCTTATCAATATTATCTTTTATAGATTTTTCGAATATTAAAAATAAGTTTTCGAAGTCAAAATCCGAAGTTTCCATTTTACTCTTGAAAATATCCAACAGAGTCTAGCTTATCTTTTCTATTTTTTAGAAGGATTCTTGGATCCATTTTATGATAGATAGATAAATTTTTAGCTATTGAATTTGAAATGTCTTTACTTACTTGTGTAATATTTCTATGTGCACCACCTAAAGGCTCAGGAACAATCTCATCTATCAGTTTAAGCTTTAGTAAATTGTCAGCCGTTATGCACATTGCTTCAGCAGCTATATTGGCATTGTCTGGAGATTTCCATAAAATTGAGGCACAACCTTCAGGAGAAATCACGGAATATATGCTGTAGTCTAGCATAGCCAGATGATCGCAAACTCCTATAGCCAATGCCCCTCCTGAGCCACCCTCTCCAATAACATATGATAATATTGGCACAGATAAATTAAACATTTCTAAAAGATTATTTGCAATAGCTTCACTTTGTCCCCTTTCCTCAGCGTCAATTCCAGGGTATGCGCCAGGAGTATCAATAAATGTTACTATTGGCATATTATATCTCTCAGCAAGCTTCATCACTCTTAATGCTTTTCTAAAACCTTCAGGTTTGGCCATCCCAAAATTCCTTTTAATTTTATCATTTGTACCTCTTCCTTTTTGATGCCCAATCACTGCTACAGAAATTCCTTCGAACTGAGCGATGCCAGCAACAATAGCATTATCATCTGAATATGTTCTGTCTCCATGAAGCTCATGAAAGTCTTTAAAAATTAAATTTATAAAGTCCATCGTATATGGTCTTTCGGGATGTCTAGCGATTTGCGTTATCTGCCAAGGCGTTAAATTACTATAAATATCTTTTATTAAAGTATTACACTTTTTTTGTAAAACGTTAATTTCCTCTATAATATTTACTTGGCCGTCTGAACCAATAGTTCTAAGCTCCTCGATTTTATCTTCCAGATTTTTTATTGGCTTTTCAAATTCAAGCATATAATTACCTTTTTTTTACATTGAAGAATATATTAGTTCTACTCTTTCAACACAATTGAGTTTTTCCAATTCCTTAATTATATCACTAGTTGGACAAATTTTGTAATTTTCTCCTAATACAAGAGATTTAGTTATTCCAGAAGACATATAGTCAATTCGAATGACACATTTTCCTAATCTATCTTTATTTGAAAATAATTCCTCTAATTTTCCAGTAAGAGCTAATAAGTCTTTTTCGTTTTTAATTTTAAACTTAACACCAGTTGCAAAAAGAATTCTTGCATCTTCTAAGTTGTGTATAGATTTAGCTCGAAAACTTAATCTATTTGTGTAGTCGTCTAAACGTAGTGTTCCTTCTATTATAACTATGTCATCTCTACTAATAGATTCATCAAGTAAATTATTATTTGCAACAACATCAATATTGCTCGAGTTATCTCCTAAATTTATTTGAGCAAGCTTGTCTTTATTACTTGTTGTCCTAATCCTAATACTATTAATTACTCCTGCAATTTTATATAACACCCCTCTGCTTGAATTTTTTTTATAACCTTTTTTTAGTGAATGTATATTATTGCTAACTATATTATTTATTTCATTTTCATACTCAGTAATTGGATGGCCTGTCAAATAAAACCCTAAAACGTCTCTCTCAAAAGATAATTTTTTAATTGTTGGCCACTCTTCTTCTTTTTTTACAAAAATCTTTTTTGAATCTTCTTCAGAAAAACCAAATATATCAATCTGCCCCTGAGAAATATTTTTTGAATTTTGGTCGGCCATTTTCATTGATTCAGGGTATGATGACATTAGCGATGATCTTGTTTTACCAAAAATATCAAATGAACCAGATTTTATTAGGGCCTCAATGACACGCTTATTTATCTTATTCGTTCCACACCTAGTTAATAAGTTATCCAGGCTAATAAATTCTCCATTTTTTTTTCTTTCTTCGATAATTATCTCTATAATTGCTTTACCTACACCCTTTATTGAGCCAAGACCATATATAATTTTATTATCTTCTGTGACACTGAATACATAATCAGATAAATTAATATTGGGTGGGATTAGTGAAATACCCATATAATTACATTCATCAACAAATCTTACTACTTTTTCTGTATTATCCATATCACTTGATAACACAGCTGCTATAAATGGCTCCTTAAAATGAGACTTCAGATATGCCGTTTGATAAGCGATCAACGCGTATGCAACTGAATGAGATTTATTAAAGCCATAACCTGCAAATTTCTCCATTAAATCAAAAATATATTCTGCTTGTCTTTCTTCAACGTCATTTTTAATTGCACCCTTAACAAAAATTTCTCTTTGCTGCTTCATTTCATCAAATTTCTTTTTTCCCATAGCTCTTCTTAATATATCGGCAGCCCCTAAACTATATCCTGCCAAAACTTGAGCTATTTTCATTACTTGTTCTTGATAAAGTATTACGCCGTAAGTTGGTTTAAGAACATCTTCTATCAAAGGATGCAGATACTGTACATTTGCGCCATTTTTTCTATCAATAAAATCATCAACCATTCCAGATTGAAGAGGGCCTGGCCTATAAAGAGCAACTAGTGCTACTAAGTCGTCAAACTTATCCGGTTTAAGTCTTTTAATGATGTCTTTTAAACCTCTTGACTCTAGTTGAAAAACTCCATTTGTTTTTTGTTTTCTCAGCAAATTAAAAGTTTTATCATCGTCAAGAGGAATCTCATCTAATATGAATTGTTCATCTAAATTCATATTTTTATTAATAATTTTCAGTGTATTTTCTATTACAGTTAGTGTTCTTAGGCCTAAAAAATCAAATTTAATAAGGCCTATTTCTTCAACATCATCTTTATCTAACTGAGTTAACAATGAGCTATTACAAGTATCTCTATATAAAGGAGTATAGTTTATGAGTTGTTTAGGTGAAATTACTATTCCACCTGCGTGTGTACCAGCATTTCTAGGGAGCCCCTCCAAGATCATCGACATGTCAATAATTTCTTTTACATCATCGTCAGATTTATATAATTTCTTGAGCTCTTGATCTTCCAATGCTTTTTCCAAAGTTATTCCTATTTCGAAAGGTATAAGTTTTGCAATTTGATCAACAAATGGATATGGATATTGCAGAACTCTTCCTACATCTCGAACAACAGCTTTTGCTGCCATTGTTCCATAAGTAATTATTTGACTTACTTTATCTCTTCCATATTTAGTTGCGACGTATTCTATAACACTATCTCTTTTGTCCATACAAAAATCAATATCGAAATCTGGTAAAGAAATTCTTTCTGGATTTAGAAATCTTTCAAAAAGTAAGTCGTATTTTATAGGATCTATATTTGTTATATTTAATACATAAGCAACTAAAGATCCAGCTCCAGAGCCTCTTCCTGGGCCCACAGGAATATTATTTTGTTTAGCCCATGTCACAAAATCAGAAACAATTAAGAAATAACCCGAGTAACCCATTTTTATAATAACTTCTAATTCAATTTTTATTCTATTTAAATAAGGCTCTTTATTTTTAATATCTTTATCACTTAATTTTTTATTTAAACTTTGCATTACTAGTGAGTGAAAATATTCATTTTCATTTTGATTATCATCTAAAGGAAAGATTGGCATTGCAATATCACCTAAAGTTAATTGAACATTACACCGCTTTGCAATTTCTATAGTGTTTTCAATTGCCGAAGGTATATCAGAAAATAAATCCTCCATCTCTTGGCTTGATTTTAAATACTGATTATCATTGTATTCTGACTTTCTTTTTTCATCTTTTAAGTAAGTGCCATTATTAATACAAACTCTTACTTCATGTGCTTGGTAATCTTTCTTATCAATAAATCTTACGTCATTTGAGGCGACTAAAGGAATATTATACTTTTGTGAGATCTCTACAGCATGAGAGATGTACTCATCCTCAAAATCTTTTCCAGTTCTTGTAATTTCTATATAAAAACTATCAGGAAAATTTTTTTTCCAATAATTTATTGATGAATTTATTAAATCATTTTTTCCAGACTTTATAGAATTTGCTAAATCTCCATATATACTTCCTGACAATGCAATTAGTCCCTCTGATTTTTTTGCAAGTTCACTTTTTAAAATAAAAAATTTATTATTTTCATTAAGATTTACGTAAGAATTTGTAATCAGACTACTAAGATTGCTAAAGCCAATCATATTTTTACATAATAGTACTACTCTGAAACACTCATCTGTTTTTTCTGAATCCTTTAGATCAATTTCAATTCCAATAATTGGTTTAACACCTTTTTTTATAGCAGATTTATAAAATTTTACTAAGGAAAATATATTGTTAAGATCTGTTATTGACACTGAGGGAACTTCTGTTCCAGAAACCTTATTAATAAGATCATCTACTCTAATCAAACTATCCGAAATAGAATATTCACTATGTAGATGAAGATGTATAAAACTATTATTCATATATATTTTATTGGTTTAAATGTTCTTCTGTGATATTTACATATACCATATTTTTTAATCATTTCTATATGATGTTTTGTAGGGTAGCCTTTATGCTTTTTAAAATCATACATAGGAAATTCTTTGTCTATTTTCAGCATAATTTTATCTCTTGTTACTTTTGCTATTATAGACGCTGCACTTATTATAGGAACTAATCTATCGCCATGTTTAATAGTATATAGATCGCCATTTATATCAGGTTTAAATATTCCATCAATATAAACCTTGCAATTTGTACAATTAATTTCATCATATGATTTTTTCATAGCATGTAATGTGGCTTTATGAATATTAATTTTATCAATAATATCTGAGTTTATAATACCAATACCGTATTTTATGGATTTTTCTATAATTTCCTTATAAAAAAATTCTCTATTCTTTTCACTAATTTTTTTTGAATCATTAATTCCTTCTGGTAGGAATTTTTCATCTATAGAAACAGAAGCAGCAACAACTGGACCTGCTAATGGGCCGCGCCCTGCTTCATCTATCCCAACAATTGTATATTTTTTTATCATAAACTAGAATATAATAATTATTAATTATCATACATTAGTAATCTATATAGAAAAATACATTTTATCATGAGCAAAGTGAAAGTAGCTGTCATTGGGGCTGGATATCTTGGAGAATTCCATACGCAAAAGTATATAGCAAGTAAATCGGTTGATTTAATTGGAATAGTGGATACTAACAAAAAAAGATGTAAAGAAATCTTTGAAAAATATAATGTACAAACTTATAACAACTATAAAGATATTCTAAATGAAGTTGATGCGGTAAGCATTGTCGTACCAACAGACCTTCATTATAAAATAGCAAAATTTTTTGTAAATAATTACAAACATATACTGATTGAGAAACCCTTTGTAAATAATGTTAAAGAAGGCAATATACTTAGAAAGCTATCTCATGAGAAAAAAACCATTTTACAAGTAGGTCATATTGAGAGATTTAATAAAGCTTTCATCAAATTACAAAGTAAAGTAAAAAATCCCGTTTTTATAGAATGTAATAGAATATCGCCTTTTAAGATAAGAGGGACAGAAGTTGACGTTATAATGGATTTAATGATACATGATCTTGATATAATAATGTCTCTAAATAAATCAAAAATAAAAAATATACAAGCTAATGGTACAAGTGTTTTAACAAAAAAAATAGATATTGCAAACGCGAGGATTACATTTGAAAATGGGTGTGTATGCAACTTATCGGCAAGCAGAATTAGCGAAAAAATTGAAAGAAAAATGAGATTGTTTCAAAAAAATTCTTATTTCTCTTTAGATTATCAAGCATGTGAATTAGACTCGTACAAAAAAATTCGTGAAGGAAAAATGAATAAAATTAAAAGATCCAAGGATGTTTTTCAAAAAAATGACTCACTTAATGAAGAAATAAAAAGTTTTATAAAGTGCGTAAAGAACAAAAAAGAGCCTATTGTTAATGCTACTGATGGTATAAATGCTCTAAAATATGCTACAAGAATCTCAACCCTAATAAAAAAATGATACCTCAATTTAATTTACAAACAGAATACAATACGCTACAAGAAGAAATTCAACAGGAATTAAAAAAAGTTTTTTCAAAAACAAATTTTATTAACGGAGAAAATGTCAATCTGATCGAAAAAAATATTGCACGCTACATTGGTGTAAAATATGCAGTTTCCTGCAATTCTGGTACAGACGCTTTACATTTTGCTCTAAAATCTATTGGAATTAAAAAAGGAGATGAGGTTATAACCACACCTTTCACATTTGTATCGACAATCGAAGCTATAATGTACTTAGGAGCCAAACCAATTTTTGCAGATATAAACCTGAGTTCCTACAATATCGATAGAGAAGAAATTTTAAAAAAAATAACAAAGAAAACAAAAGCTATCTTACCTGTTCATCTCTTTGGTAATCCAGTGGATATAAGAAGTATAAAAGATGAAATTGGTAATGACGGTATAAAAATTATTGAAGATTGTGCTCAAAGTTTTGGAGCTGGTATAAATTGTCAAAGGACAGGTAGTATTGGTGATATTGGTTGTTTTAGTTTCTATCCAACAAAGAATTTAGGCTGTTACGGTGATGGTGGAATGATTACAACAAATTCTAAAGAATTTTATGAAAATATAAAAAAACTTAGTAATCACGGAAGCACAAAAAGGTATTATCACGATATAGTTGGTTATAATAGTAGACTAGATGAAATTCAAGCAGCTATTTTAAACGTTAAACTTAAATATATAGATAAATTTAATCTCATGAGATCAAAACTTGCTTCAATTTATGATGAAAATTTAAAAAATCAAAGTGAAATTATTTTGCCAAAAAAAGACTCATGTAGTTTCCACGTTTATCATCAATATACAATTAACTCGAAGTTAAGAGACAAAATTCAAAATGGGCTTAAAGAAAATGATATTGGTTCTGCAATATACTATCCAATATCTTTAGAAAACCAGAATGTTTATAAGAATATTTATGAAGCAGCACCAATATGTATTAATTCAAATTATTTATCAAAAACATGTCTATCTTTACCAATGTATCCTCATCTAAAAGAGGAAAGTGTATTAAATGTTTGTGATGCAATTAAAAAAATATTATGAATAAACCTAAAAGAATAATTATTGTTGCTGGAGAAGAATCTGGAGACATGTATGCTTCAAAAATTATTAATGATTTTTCAAATGAAGATAAAATAAAATTCTATGGTATGGGATCAACTAAAATGAAAAAAACTAAAGCGACATTGTTAATAGACTCTTCAAGTCTTGCTGTAGTAGGTTTTTTTGAAATTTTAAAAATTTATCCAAAACTACTAAAATCTTTATATTTCATGAAAAAATCAATAAAAAATATAAATCCTGATCTTTTAATATTAATAGATTATCAAGAATTTAATATGAAGCTTGCAAAATATGCAAAACTAAAAGGCATAAAAGTATTATTCTACATTAGTCCACAGATTTGGGCGTGGAGAGAAAACCGAATAAAAAAAATAAAAAAATACATAGATATAATGGCAGTAATTTTTCCATTTGAAAAAAAATTCTATGAAAATGCTGGCATCAAGTCTTTTTATGTTGGACACCCTCTTGTCCAAAATAATTTATATCAAAAAAATTATTCTAACAAAAGTAATTTCATTGGTTTTTTTCCTGGAAGTAGATTTTCCGAAGTGAAAAATCACCTTCCAATTATTAGTAGAGTTATTGAAAATATGCATAATGAAAATCAAAAACAGGAATTTTTGGTTTCAAGGTCAGACAATATTGATATAAATATATACGAGAAATATTTTTCTGATAAAAGTTATGTATCTATTGTAACCAATGAAAATATTTATAAAACTATTGATTTATGCAAAGTTGCAGTAGCAGCATCGGGCACGATAACATTACAAATAGCTTTAAAGAAAATACCATTGTGTGTATTTTATAAGCTTTCAAATGCAACCCATTTTTTAGCAAAGTTCTTAATTAAGACTAAGTTTATATCTTTAATTAATATCGTTTTAGGGAAAAAGGTTGTTCAAGAATTTATTCAATCAGATGCTTCAGTGGAAAATATAAAACAAGAAATTGAAAAGATGATTATAGATGTGAAATACAGAGAAAATTTAAAAAATGAAATTAGTGGAATAGAAAAGATTTTAGCTAATGAAAATTCTAAAATCGATATAAATGAAGTAATAAGAAAATCACTTTAAAAATTAGTCTTGTTTTGAGGATTGAATCACCCCTCTATCACTTTGTTCAACAAAATTTAATAAATTAGATACTTCTGTATACTCTTTACATAAATTTTCTAGTTCTTTTATATTAGTTGGATTATTGCTTGATCTAAATATCAATTTATATGCTTTATGTAAGGCGTTAATTTTTTTCTGGTCAAAGTTATTTCGTCGTAGACCCTCTCTGTTTAAACCATGAGTTTTAGCAAAACTTCCTGTAGCCAACAAATATGGAGGAAGATCTTGATTTAATGCTGCTCCCATGCCAGCAAATGAATAGTCTCCTATTTTACAAAATTGATGAACTAAAACATATCCTGCTAAAACTATATTACTTCCCATAATTACATGTCCTGCCAATGAAGTCGCGTTTGACATAACATTACTGTTTCCAATAATACAATCATGCGCAATATGTACATATGCCATGATCCAGTTATTATCTCCTACTTTAGTTACAGACTCTCCTCCAGCTTTTGTACCTCTATTGATTGTACAATATTCCCTAATAGTATTTCCGGATCCAATAATTAACTTGCATTCTTCTCCATTGAACTTTTTATCTTGAGGTATTTCAGAAATTGAAGAGAACTGATAAATCTTATTATTTTGACCAATTTCACAATCACTTGAAACTACAACATGTGGGCCGATAACAGTATTTTTATCAATACAAACATTTTTTCCGATAACTGAATATGCACCAACTTGAACAGAAGAGTCAAGATCTGCTTTAGAATCAATTATTGCTGTTGGATGAATATTTGACAAATTATATACCTATAATTTTTTTGGTAATTCCTTAAAACCACACATTAATTCTGCAGATGCTGCAATCTCATCTTCAACAGTTGCTAAAGCATCAAAAACTGCAAAACCTTGTTTACTTTTTTTCATCTCAACCTTTAGTTTTAATTGATCTCCAGGTATAACAGGTTTCTTAAATCTTGCTTTATCAATACCTACAAACAAATACAAACTCTCATTAGGTGGGCATAAGCTTGGAGTTTTAAAAACTAGTAGGCCAGAAGCTTGGGCTAATGCTTCTAATATTAAAACACCCGGCATAACTGGGTAACCAGGAAAATGCCCATTAAAAAAAGGCTCATTAAAACTTACATTTTTAATAGCGTAAATAGATTTACTTTCTTTAAATTCAATAATTTTATCAACTAATAGAAATGGATATCTGTGTGGTAGCAAATTTGTTATTTCTAAAATATCACCATTATTTTTCAATTTAGAGCTCCGTTATTTTAATCTTTCTTTTTTTTTATAAATAATTCGTTAAGTCTTTTGAACCTTGCAGCATTTTTTAACCAATCTTTATTAAGCATTAATGGTGTACCTGAAGAATATACTCCTGGTTTCTTTATATTAGAAGAAACTTTGGACATGCCTGTAATATGCACATTATCACATATTTCAATATGTCCTTGTATTCCTGCACCACCGCCTATTGTACAGTTCTTTCCTATCTTTGCACTTCCAGCTATTCCCACACAACCAGCAATTGCAGTATTTTCACCGATTTGAACATTATGTGCAATCTGTATTTGATTATCTATTTTTACGCCATTACCTATAACTGTATTATCTAATGCCCCTCTGTCAATCGAAGTATTAGAACCAATCTCAACATTATCGCCAATTTCTACTCCGCCTATTTGAGGTATTTTAATCCAATAACCATTTTCATTTGCATATCCAAATCCATCGGAACCAATTACAGTACCAGAGTGTATTCTCACATTTTTACCAATAATAACATTCTTATATATTGTAACATTGGGAAATATGTATGCTCCTGTTGATATTTTCACATTATCACCAATATTACAATTTGATCCTATAAAAGAATCTTCTCCTATATCAACATTTTTTCCAATTACAACATTTGGTTCAATCTTTATCTTTTTGTTTAGATTACTTGAGGCACTAACCAAAGATTTGTGAATATAATAATTTGTATTATGATCTTTATTTAAAAGCTGTGATATTTTTGCAAAAAGGGAGTAAGGGTCTTTACTTATTATTACATTATTATTACAAAATTTAGATAGTTCTTCGGTTGTAATAACTACTTTTGATTTTGTTTTTTTTAAAAGTTCTAAATATTTTTTGTTTGAAAAAAAAACGATACTTTCCTCAGTAGCATTTTCTAGGCTAGAAACTTGATTAATAAGATAATCGGCATCCCCAACAAATCTAGCGCTAAATTTTTTTGATATATTTTTTACAGAATAATTCACAAAATGTTATTTAGAATTAAATTTCTTTAATACTTTATCAGTTATATTAATACCTGTTTTATCACTTGCATAAGTTACATCAGCATTAGTTAATATTAAATCATACTT
>MDSV01212366.1_pt1 | contig 21465 bp, 23 predicted proteins | sample 810851 | NCBI WGS metagenome assembly MDSV01 (sample SAMN05326640, study PRJNA326480) | marine metagenome | isolation source: seawater | place: Atlantic Ocean: North East | collected 2012 | reverse complement strand
TGCCTTGTGTGGCGAGCAAGACCCTTGAATTTGAGCCACCGTCTTCCGCAGGAATGAGCAGTGTGAGGAGAATCACTACAGCGATACCGCCAACCCAGAGTACATGGTCGGACACGCTTGTTTGGTGTTGAAGGAGAACCGCTACAGTAAGGGCCGCCATAAGAGCTGCAAAGATGGAATAAGGCTCAAGCCCAAACGGCCAATCAACCGAAACAGTCCCCGTTACCATCAATGATAAGGCCGCCAATAAAAACGGCGCAGGTCCAAGCACATATGGCATCAAAGAAGGCCAAGATACGCCACGAACAACAAGGTACGATGCGCTGAAAGCAGTAGCAAGAAGCATCAATTGAGCCAGTGCATATCCTGTTTCCGCGCGGTGTGCGGCTATAGCCATCAGTGCGCCGACCATTCCAAGCGATACCGAAACCGCCCAAAGTCCTGGTTTGCCAAGCCCAAGGGCATTTGCTGCAGAACTAAGCCAGTTTTCATGATGAACAAACACGGCTGCCATCGCAGCATTTGCAGCACCAACAACAGCGAGAAGAAGGAACAGAGTAAGATCGTTTTCAATTGGAATCAACGTTAACGAGAGTACGGTCCAATCGTTTGACAAAGCGTGAACTCCGACCCAAAGATACGAGATAGATATTCCGAGGCTCGCTAGGTTTCCCGAAGAGCGTACCAATGCGAGAACATGCATCAAGGCCATAGCAAGCAGAATGAAAATTGCAACTCCTGCGCCGCCATAAACGGCTCCGGCAGAGCTACCAACCGCGAAAAGAACCAAGGCGGATTGCGCTGCAATAGCATCTTCATCATGGCGGAATGCGACTCCAACATTCAGTGCTACCAAAGCGACCATGGCCACACCAAGTGTTTCACTGCTTCCAATTGGACTTGAATCAAACCATCCCCAACTCCAAGCATCCAAGGCAAGGCCGTACAGAAGTTTCATTGAGATAATGACCCATGTGATACCAAGAAGATTCATCGAAGAACGGGGTATCCATCGTTCGCCCAGTCCAAAACCAAAAATAGCCATCGCCAAAAGCCCTGTTGCACTGATTATTGGAGGAAACACCGTTCCAACAAGGGCTCCAATAGCCGTCCAAATGAGCACCATGCTCACCATCATTGCTCGACTGATTTGTTGTTCGGCATGGACTGCAATTTGAGTGACTGAGTCAACTGACTTCTCATCGTTCGTAGACTCGGCCGATTCGGTAAAGATGTCATTCAGCGTGCCAACCGCTGCATCAATAGTGGGTTGCGGTGGTTCTTCTACAGGGGCTGGGAGTTCGTCAGGTTTGACTTCTTCATCCGAAGCCACCATGAACGCTCCCAGATTCATTCCGCGAGCTCGCTGGAACTCCTTCTTTCGCAAGACTTCGTCTTCGTCAGCGGCACCCGGTTGGGTTCCGCTTTGGTCGTCCATGAGAATTGGTGAGGCGCAGCCGACTTGAAGATGTCCGTTGTTTGTCATTCAATACGGCTGAAACGCCTTCCTTCGCCTCCACGGGTATGGCTTTTACCACCTTCTCAATCCGACAAACACTCACACAAATGCGTCAATCGCCTGAATGTTGAGCCAAAAGGGACAAAGAGGGGCGGCAGAAACGGTCGGCATGGGCGGCGTCCACGGAACCCCTTCGGGGGACCTCGGAAAATACGGCATTACACCATCGGGAGAGGTTTATTGGAACCTCGCTGCTGGTGATTTAATCAATCTAGCAGTTTCTCGTGGAGAAGGGACGCTCAGCGCCCATGGTGCTTTGGTTACCGAGACTGGAGAGCGTACTGGACGCTCTCCAAATGACAAATTCATCGTTGATGAAGCAACCGTTTCGGATGACATCAACTGGGGAGACGTCAATGTTTCCACTGATCTTGAAACATTTGAGCGGATGCGAGCAAAAGTTGTCGATTATCTGTCTGCCCAAAACGCTCTTTTCGTTCAGGACCTTTACTGCGGTGCTGACTTTTCAGAAGCCCTGCCCATCCGTGTCATCAACCATAACGCATGGCACAATACCTTTGCTCGAAACATGTTCATTCGTCCGAATGAAGAGGAAATGGCAGGTCATTCTCCAGAATTCACCGTGCTTCACGCGCCTCATTTTGAAGCCGATGCTGAGGTGGATGGCCTCAACTCACAATGCTTTGTCATTGTGAATTACGCTGCCAAAGAAGTGATCATCGGAGGAACGCGCTATGCGGGCGAAATCAAAAAGTCCATTTTCTCGGTCATGAATCTCATTCTCCCAAAGAAAGGAATCCTTCCCATGCACTGCTCAGCCAATACAACCGGCGAAAATACAGCAATTTTCTTCGGCCTATCTGGAACCGGAAAAACCACACTCTCAGCAGACCCAAAGCGAGCTCTCATCGGTGACGATGAACACGGCTGGGGTTCAAACGGCGTGTTTAATTTTGAAGGCGGATGCTATGCCAAACTTATCGACCTCTCGCAGGAAGATGAACCCGCGATCTTTGGAACAACACGGCGGTTCGGAACCGTTCTAGAAAATGTAGTTCTTGACTCTGAGGGCGTTCCTGACTTCCATGACACCTCCAAAACCCAGAACACACGCGGCTCCTACCCCATTGAATTCATCGACAACCGCACCACTGATTCCAAGGGCGGCCACCCACAAAACGTGATTTTCCTAACCTGCGATGCCTTCGGCGTCCTACCGCCCATCTCACGATTGACGCCTTCTCAGGCTGCTTACCATTTCATCTCAGGATACACTGCTAAAGTAGCGGGTACCGAAGTTGGTGTAAAGGAGCCCCAAGCAACCTTCTCGGCATGCTTTGGCGAACCGTTCATGCCCATGCACCCGGGAGTTTACGCAGACCTGCTGTCCGAAAAGATGGCCGAACACGGCTCCACTGCCTGGCTCATCAACACCGGTTGGTCCGGTGGCGCTTACGGTGAAGGAAACCGAATGAAAATCAAATACACACGAGCCATGCTCAACGCAGCGCTTGATGGAGACTTGGACGCTGTAGAATACATCACGGATGGCCGATTTGGTTTTGAAGTCCCAACCAGTTGCCCTAACGTTCCTTCCGAAGTACTTCAGCCGCGAACCACTTGGAGTGATGGTGATGCTTACGATGCAACTGCAAACCGATTGGCTGAGATGTTTAATGATAATTTCAAGCGATACGAAGCAGGTGTATCCCCTGCAGTCAATGCTTCAGCGCCCGCTCCAGTTGAGTGAGCCGTCAACAATTCCGTATCAAAGAGCAATGTCTTCTGGCATGACTCGTGTTGAAAAACGTTGAATTGAACCATCCGATTCGATAAGGAACTTCTCAAAATTCCATCGTATGTCTCCAGCATACCCCTCAGCATCAGCAACTTCGCTTAGAGCGATGTAGAGGCCTGTTTTACCGTCTCCTTTGACATCAACCTTGGCCATCAAAGGGAAAGAGACACTGTATTTTTCAGCCGTAAATTCACAAATTTCCGAGTGGGTCCCAGGCTCTTGTGCTCCAAATTGATTGCAAGGAAAGCCAACGACAGTAATCTCTTCGTTGGAGGCGTGGATTGCTTGTAGTCCTTCATACTGTGGTGTTGCCCCGCATGCACTTGCAACGTTGACAACGAGCCAACGAGTGCCTCCCAGCCCTCTTAATGTGGTCTGAGTTCCTTCCATTGTGGCGATTTTGATATCGAGTACATCGGGCATGTAATCCCCTCAAACATCTGTATTATCAAGATGTGGTTCAAGGCGAACCCAACCAAAGCCTCTTCAATCCCCGCCCGTTGGTTGGGCCATGCAAGTTCTCATGGAAACCAGTGCAGGAAACATTACGATTGACCTTTTTCACGGCAGCGCCCCCGATACTGTGGCCAATTTCGTGAAACTTGTGAACATGGGTCACTACGATGGTCTTCACTTTCACCGTGTGATTGAAGACTTCATGATCCAAGGCGGATGTCCCCTTTCAAAAGACCCAATGCACCGACGAGCAGGTACTGGCGGGCCTGGCTGGCAAATTCCATGCGAAGCGTCTGCACTCGCCCTCAAGCACGACAAACCTGGAGTTCTCTCCATGGCGAACGCAGGACGAAATACCGGTGGCTCCCAATTTTTCCTCACCACCATAGCAACTCCATGGTTGAACGGAAACCATGCTGTCTTTGGCGAAGTGTCAGAAGGTATGGATGTTGTCAAGGCCATTGAACTGTGCAAGAAACTGCCCGGTGACCGCCCTGCACAACCTCAACAAATTATTCGCTGTTCAGTCATTGATTCCTAGTCCTTTGGCCAAGAGTAAAACTGCTGCATGCAAAGAATACACCCCGAGGGTTTTTGACCCCACAGTCAAGGGTTCATCATATGCCCGTTGATGCAAAGGAAGCACTTCGACGAGCAACTCTTGTTCGTAGTGACCCTTCGCTGCGAGGCATATCCCGTCAAAACGGCTCTTCAAACGAGGGCGAATACGATTGGGAATACCTCTCATCGGATGGAACAAAAATTATTGATGAAGACATCGTAAGGCGTTGGAATTCAATGGCCCTCCCTCCGGGATGGGTTGATGTTTGGATTTGTCCAAATCCACGGGGCCATATTCAAGCAACTGGGAAGGACACAAAGGGCCGACTTCAGTATCGCTACCACCCTGACTGGATTGAGATAACTGCAGAAATGAAATACGATGATGTGGTCTACTTCGCCTCACAATTACCACGCCTTCGGCGCCAAATAGAACGCGACCTTGAATCGACTGAGATGTCCCTTGAAACCGTATCAGCACTCGTTGTTCGGTTGATGGATTTGTACAACATTCGTGTCGGTAGTGACGAATATGCAAAGTCAAACGAATCCTACGGTTTGACAACGCTAAAATCAATGCACGTTAAACATATCAGAGGCGATGAAGCCGAAGGAAAACATGATGTCGTGTTTACCTTTACTGGCAAGTCAAACAAGGATTGGGAAATCACCATTGAGGATGATTTCTTGGTTGACCTCATCTTAAGAACCAATCGACTCGGTTGTAAAGACGCTGATTTATTCATGTATATTTCACAAGCAGGCAATGAAGTTGACCTCAAAGCGGAGCACATCAATCAATACATACGCGCAAGCAGCGGTGAAGGTTTTACCGCCAAAAACTTCCGAACATGGGCTGCAACTTCCCGTTGCGCCGAACGTCTTGCCTTCCTTTCCAATACACAGCCCCCTCAAGCCATGAAAAAATGGTTGAAATCCATGCCGAATGTAGAGACAATTCACAAAATTTGGAATGGCGGCGATTGGGAGTCTCCAAAAACAGAGGCACAACGAAGTCGCGTCATGCTTGCTGTAATTGATACCGTAGCGAGTGATTTGGGCAACACCCGGGCCGTATGTCGATCCTCTTACATTCATCCTTGGTTCCTTGATGCATGGATGAATGACACACTTGGAGATGCTTGGGGCGCTGTTGCCTCTGAACGAAAAATTCAGAGCCTTTCTCAAGGAGAAAGTACAACTCTACGATTGCTGAAAACAATTTGAGGCATCACTTATCTTCTTAGGATGGCCGTTCCAGCCTTGTTGTATGGGCGAGATGCGAATTGAGAAGGATACCATGGGGGAACTCGAAGTACCCATAGACCGCTATTATGGCTGTCAAACTGCTCGTTCTCTGTTGAATTTTGATATTGGCGAGGATACCATGCCTGTTGGAGTGGTACGCGCTTTTGGCATTCTAAAACAAGCAGCAGCGAAAACTAATGTTGCCTTGAAACAACTTGACCCCACGGTGGGCGACCTCGTGATTGCTGCGGCTCAAGAGGTCATTGACGGGCACCTCAACGACCATTTTCCACTTCGTGTTTGGCAGACAGGAAGCGGGACGCAATCAAACATGAATACCAATGAAGTCATCGCAAACAGAGCCATTGAAATCGCCGGTGGCGAAATGGGTTCACAGGAGCCAGTGCATCCAAACGACCACGTCAATCGCGGTCAGTCTTCCAACGACACATTTCCAACAGCAATGCACATTGCTGGTGCAGAAGCCTTCACACATCGCTTGCTCCCAAGTGTCCGAGCGCTGCGTGACGCATTGGATGCAAAGGCGAAAGCTTGGGCAGACATTGTGAAAATCGGGCGAACACACCTCATGGATGCTGTACCTCTGACCCTCGGGCAGGAAGTTTCTGGGTGGGTTGCTCAATTGGACGCAGACCTCCGAAGATTGGATTTCGCTTTGGATGACCTGTTTGAGTTAGCACTCGGCGGAACTGCTGTAGGCACAGGACTCAATGCTCATCCGCTCTTTGCTCAAATGGTGGCTGATGAGATCGCTAACATCACGGGTTTGACCTTTTGTTCAGCAGAAAATAAATTTGCACAACTTGCGGCCCACGACGCAGTGGTTGCAGCCTCTGGAGCATTGAATACACTCGCTGTATCCCTGATGAAAATTGCAAACGATGTTCGCTGGCTCGGATCAGGCCCTCGATGCGGACTTGGTGAATTGGCACTGCCCGCCAATGAACCCGGGTCGTCCATCATGCCAGGAAAGGTAAACCCGACCCAATCTGAAGCGTTGACGATGGTTTGTTGCCAAGTTATGGGCAACCACACTGCAATTACGATCGGTGGGGGTCAAGGAAACTTTGAATTGAATGTTTTCAAACCCATGATGATTCACAACTTCTTGCATTCCGTTGACCTGCTTACCGATGCTTGCCGCACCTTCCGGACGCGTTGTGTGGAGGGTTTGGAGCCGGTACGAGAGAACATACAATCAAATCTTGAAAATTCGCTTATGCTCGTGACCGCCCTGAACAATCATATCGGCTACGACAAGGCGGCTAAAATTGCTAAAAACGCCCACGAAAAGGGTACGACACTGCGAGAGTCAGCATTGGAACTTGGGTATTTGACCAACGAGGAATTTGACCAATGGGTCCGTCCGGAAGACATGACCGGCCCTTCTTGAGCAGGTTTTTCAGCATCTTCATGTCCCTGTACAAGGATAGCTTTGGCTATGAAATCAAAAAAAGATTCTTATGAGAAAAGGCGGACGCAGTGGTATGAACCGCCGTACCTCTCAGAACCAGCGCAAAGTTCGAAAGCCAAATCTCATCCGTCGACGGGTCAAGAAGGAAAAGGTAGAGGCTCCTGCTGCAGAGGTTGAAGATGCATCCTGCCAGTTAACTGGCTGCGGTTGTGGAAATTAACCCTTAGTGGGCTATAATATTGAAACGTGAACTCAACAGCCATTGCTGTTGAGAGCGAGATGAATGTGTCAAATGGTTCATCGTAATGAAAAGTGAAAACAACTCATTTTCATAATCGTAGGGCGTTTAATTATAAATCGTCATTTCGGATTAAAAGCCGATATACATGCAGATGTCGCCTTTTGAATTCGTCACAATTTTTTGCTCATTGATTCTAGGTTTAGCGCTCTCCCACATCATGCGTGCTGTAACCGACCTGTATGAAATAAGAGAGCGAGTCAAAACATATTGGTTGAATTCTCTATGGGTCATCACCGTGTTCATGTGGTCGGTCTACGCTTGGTGGGGGTTGTGGCAACTGTCAATAGATCTGGATGAATGGCATTATTCCCAATACTGGTTTCTCGTAACCAACCTAGCCTCAATATATTTCTTCACAACGCTGGTTTTACCAAAGGCCACTGAAGAGGGAATGATCGATTTAGAAAAGCACTATTACTCTGTACATCAAGCCTTTTTCTCCTTAGTTGCCTTCTCGTTATTCACTTCAGTAGCGGTGAATTATTCATTGTTTGACAAACCATTGTTCTCTCAATTGACCGTGATGCCATTTATCGTCGGTTGTTCAGCAGTGGCTGCAGCATGTTCAGATTCGAAAACTTATCACAAATTCATTGGGATATTCATGTTTATCATGTTCATCTTCTTCCAGGTCAGTGATGTTACCATCATCGAATACTCCGCATAGTCCTTTCAATGAAAACCATTGCAAACATGCGGCATTACTTGGATTGGCGTAATGCAAGGAGTTTTGCTTGCAGTGCTGCCTTTCGCTCATCTACAGGCTCGTCTTTGCTTGTACTGCCTTGACTTAACCGCCTTGAAAGAAGTTCACAATCCCAAACGAGTACTTCGCCATCCTCGCACCCAACCACTGTCCTCGTAGGAGTGCTGGAAATACTGCGGACTCTCGAAAGCAAGGCTGAAGCGAGTATTGAGCCATCAAGTGCGTCGTGAATTGATAAGTTGCCGTCCTGCCCCGTCGCCCGAGCAATCCAAACAAGGTTCTTCCCGTCGATGACCAATCCTTGATGTTGAGCAACGACTGGATCTCCCTTTGACTCCCATTGAAGCTCACCCTCATCGTTACGAACTGCGAGATGCCCTGCATCGGTGGAGGCTGCAAAACCGATTGGAAGCACATTGAGATGCTCAACTGCCCCGGATTCCGTACTTACAATCTTGGATTGGTGGTTCACAACCGAACCATCGGTTTGTCCAAACAACATACACTCTCGCCCTGATGAACCGCTCATCACTGGAAAGGAAGTCGGCGGCAATAGATGTTCAAAGGGTGGCGCTTCAGCGAGTTTTAACCACCCGCAGCGAGGACGACCCAATCCAGCATAACGGTCCTGCCCGAGTTCAAGAACGGCCCACGGACGTTCGTCCATTCGCTCAACCCAAAGGCACTCTCCGTTTGAATCAAACTTCCAAAGGGCGGACTCAATGAAATCATTGTGCTCAATATCATAAACAGATGAAACGGCAAGCACCTCTCCATTCCACCAGCGGACATCGTCTGCGCTCCCCTCAAGCGCAACAGACCATCGCTGGCTCCCTGTTTCCGGATCTAAGGCGACGAGATGCAAGCCGCTGGTGACTACGATTCCCTCATCGCTGATGGCTATAGCACTGATTCTGTTTCCTGTTTCAATCGACCAACACACCGTTCCTTGTTCGTCCCAACGAATCAAACGCCCGTCCCAACCACCGGCGAAAACATCGCCGTTGGCCATGACTTCAACCATTGAGACACTTTCTCCCAAGGAGCGCACCATCCATGCAGCGCCTTTGAGGTCCATGACTGAAGGCAGAAGTCCTCCGACATAAGGAGGTCGCTTGTTTGAGTGCAATTGTTATGATTCCCCAATAAATCAAGAAGTACGAGCAAGAACAAAATGCTACCGCCTTACGTTGAGAAGATGAGCCACCATGTCCTCGTTCACCGATGAACTCAGCGATTCCAACGACGCCTATGTGAAATCGTTTGATGCGCATGGCGTTCCTGGAAGGGCTGGAATCCATCTTTTGCTCCTCACGTGCATGGATTCTCGTATCGTTCCACATGATATCTTTGGCCTCAAGGTAGGCGACATGAAGGTGATCCGAAACGCTGGCGGACAATTGAATCCGGAAGTGGAACAAGATATTGTCCTGGGGAGTTACTTGTTGGATTGTGATAACATCGTGATCATGCCGCACACACGATGTGCAATGTCAAGCCTAAGCGTGTTGGACGTGAAGAGCACCCTTGAGGAATTAAGCGGCCTTGATTTCTCATCTTTTGAACCCCGAATGATTGAGAATGCTGAAGAAAAACTCAAGCGAGACGTTGCAAAATTACAAGCGAACCCATTGCTCAAAAATGGTGCAGAAGTCCGTGGTGCAATCTATGATGTTGACACTGGAAAAGTCAATTGGGTTTGTTAAGTGACTCAAGAACCTGTCAACGGGATCTCTTTTCTTGGTATCGCAAAGGTCAGCATAAACGCCATCAGCCCAAAAATACATGCAGAATAATAGTGGCCCACGGTAAAAATGGAGACACCTGCGGCTGTGCGAAGCAGACCCACTGAGCCGCTCTTTAGTGACCAGACGCTGAATCCAGCACCAATGATGGCCAATCCCATGAAAGCAAACCCAAGCATGATGTAAATGGCGGCAGCGCCAGAGTCCATCAGCGGGTGGTCCTTTTGAGTGGGGGTCAGGTCAATGGCTCGGATTTCACAATCGGTTACTTCTGGGTTTTCGCAAGGTTGTTGAGAAAATTCTTCTGAGGAAGGAACGGTAAATGTCACCGTGGTAAATCCAATGGGTTCAATCAATGCTGGGGGCGAAAGAAGCACTCGGTTTGAAAACACATCCAGGTGCCCATCGCGCTCAACGATAATGTCGGTTCGAATCAATCCTGGAGTGAGATTTTCGATTTTGAATGCGCCGTTTTCACCGGTGATGTTTTCTTTTGAAAGCCATGTTTGCGAGTCCCGACCCAACCAAGAAACATAGACAACTGCGCCTTCAAGGGGTACGCTTTCTTCATCGTAAACCGTTCCTTGGAACGTGGCTGTTTCAACCGGGGCGGTTTTAGCCAACCGATAGACAAATTCGTCCGGGCGGATGATGCCGTCGTCGGGTGTTGCATAATCCATGCCGTTGAGAAAGCCAAGCAGACAAATGAACAGAAGAAAAACGGCTGTTGCACGGCCGACTGGGTGCATGTTAGGATCTTCAATGGTCAGAACAGTTCCAGACGATGCAAACAAAAGTGGCGTCTCATCGATCACCTCGTCAAGGTACGGAGTGTCATCCTCCGCTTCATCGGCCATGTTCTATGGTAAACACTGGCCCTACTTGACTTCAATGCGATTATTCCAGCGTGAAATCAACTTCTGACGAGCAGCATGAGTGAGCCAAACGATGAGGGAGACTGTTCCATTTGAATCGCGTTCGTTGGAGGTCACCATCCCTTGGTCGTAAATATCCGAAACAATTCGTTCCACAGCATCACCATCATCGGCCGGTGGTGGATGGACGTAAATCGTTGAAGGCGAGCCAAAGAGGTGACGAAGAATCGCTTTCTTTAACCGGTCAATGCCAACTCCTGAATGAGACGATATCCCGAGAGCTGGTGGAAAGCCGAGACTCGCTACCGTAGCGTGGGCTTCATCGAGCATCTGTTCGTCGGCCTGGTCTATTTTTGTCAAGACCACTTGCATGGAATGGTGGTATGGCTCCATTTCCTCATTCCATGGAAATTCATCATCTACCGACTCACCATAAAGGCGCTCAAACACTTCACGACGCGTTGTTAGGAGTTTTCGCTCCAGTTCAAGGGGGGAGTCTGAGGCATCGGCCAAAACAAGGGTTAAATCGGCTTCTAACGCTTCAGCGAGAGTTGCTTTAAATGCCGTTAGAGTAGCATTTGGTATGTTATCAATAAATCCAATGGTATCTGCGAGAAGAACGCGCGGACTGTCCTCCATACGCCCTACTGTCGTCTCCAGAGTGGAAAACAATTGGTCTTCCACGAGAACCTTCTTGCCCGAAAGGAGACGGAATAAAGAGGATTTTCCGGCATTTGTGTATCCAATCAAACCGACGGTAACCGCACCACTGCGGACTCTTTGGCGGCGATGTTCGCGTTGGGCATTGGTTTGTCGCGTCTGTCTGCGACGAAGATTGGTTAGTTCTCTGCTAACCGTTGCTAGTACATTTTGTAATGCCGTCGCACCACCTCCACCGTATCCAGCGCGTTCACCGGTCGTCTGCTGATGCATCAGTTCCCGAAGTACAGTTCGGTCCGATTGAAGCTGCGCAATACGAACCTGTGTTCTAGCCTCAACCGATGAGGCGTGCGATGTAAAAAGGGAGAGGAGGAGGCGGACACGGTCCCACAATTCCAAACCGATGGTTTGGCTGATGTTCACCAGTTGTCTTGGCGTTGCATTCGTATGAATGAGGACAAGGTCGACCTCAGCCCAAGGATGGCCTTTTACTGCGCTTTTTCGCTCATCTGCAACATCTTGAAGGCGCCCTTTTCCAAAATAACTTCTTGGATCTGATGTGCCTTTTTGATGTATTGCCTCAACCACGTGAATCCCCATGGTGGCGACCAGGGCTTCAAATTCAGATGTGTCTTCTTCGCCCCGAACAAGCAGCAGTGCTTGACGACCTTCGTGATTGGTTCGGGCTTCTCCCAAAACAACTCCACCGCTTCCGGCGACGACGAACGGGTCATCGGAAGGTTGGGCCATGTAGAGTGGGGGGATTAGCCTCATATCAGCCCACCCCAAGACCCTGTTATGGCGGAACGCCACGAGATGACGCTTACGTGGACGGGTGATGTTGCTACGGCCACTCAATTGGCCGAGCTTGCTGAAGGCCATTCATGCGACCTTCGGCCTGCGGAAGAAGAGGGGGCGGTGGTACTTACCGTCGTTGTTGTCGATGAAGATTTACAACGGCTTCGCGACACGGTTGATGCGTTGCTCGTTTCTTTTGATACAATAGAAAGCGACGAGTGATGGGGCGAAAAGCATGGGCGATGTTCTTCTCATTGATGCAACATGTGTGCTGTGCAATCGGCTTGCTAAATTCATAAGCAAACGGCAATCGAAACGGACGAGCCTTGAGATCTATGGAATTGAAGAAGAGCGAGGAGAGGAGATTATTGCTGGGCTTCAGCCCTCACTGCAACAGGCGGATTCAATGTATCTTATTCGCGACGGGAGGCCTTACATCCGCTCCGCAGCTAGTATCCGACTGCTGCTTTACCTGCGTTGGTATTATGCGATGTGGTTTCCCTTTGCATGGCTTGTTCCGCTTCCGTTGAGAAATGGAGTTTATCGGCTTGTATCCAGATACCGCCATCGTTTGTTTGGCGAATAGTTCCCTACAATTCTAAATCCAAAACTACGGGAGCATGGTCCGATACATCCAACCCGCCTTGACGAACGATGAAGCAATCTTTTAGCGCAAGAGTTGCTGCTTTGTTGAGGAGAAAATAATCGATTCTCCACCCTCGATCCTTCACCCTGGCCTGACCACGATTGGACCACCAGGAGTAGGTCTTATCCCCCTCTCCTGCAAGATGACGGAATGCATCCGTCCATCCATCGTCAAGTAAATCACTGAACCACGACCGTTCGTGAGGAAGGAAACCTGATGACTTCGCGTTTCCCTTTGGATTCCAAATATCATCCTCTGTATGGGCGATGTTAAGGTCACCGCAAACGATCACCGGCCGTTTGTCATCAAAGTAAGGGAGAAGGAAGCTGCGCCATTGTTCCATCCATTGTTCTTTGAATTGTTGGCGTTCTTCCTTGTTTGAACCGCTCGGCAAATATGTATTGATACAAACCATTCCATCAAGTTCGCAAACCAATACTCGCCCCTCACTGTCCGAGGGGTCTGTACTTCCGCCGTGGCCCCTAAACAGAACATTGTGTGGTTGTTTAGATGCGGTTGCTACGCCAGAATATCCTTTCTTTTCTGCCGGATGGAGGGTGACGTGCCACCCTGCAGGCCAAGTCCAATTTTTGGGCAGTTGCTCTTCGAGCGTTCGGGTTTCTTGAAGCATGGTCACGTCTGCATCAAGGTCGTCAAAATAAGAGTCTATTCCTTTTCGAATAGCGGCTCGTAGGCCGTTGACATTCCATGAAACAAATCGCATGTACCGCCGGTAGAGGCGGGGGGGAATAAGGCTTCAATTCAAAGAGGATGAAACTCCTTGGCCCGCGGCTTTCCCTGTTTCTACTGCTCCATCTGAAAGGATGGAGGCGCTAGCCACCCACTCCCCGGCCAGAAGAATACCATGTTCGGAAAGAGCGTCAAATCTTGGTTTTTTACCAACGGTCTGAACGGTTATGGTTCGTTGCTGCCGTTCGTGAATGATGTTTTTGCGCCACCCGGGTGCATGGTCATCCAAAGCAATGTTAAGTCGCTCAAGGCGCTCTTCATGAGATTCCCCTTGGCGTTCAAAGGCAACCGATGTTAAGAGGGAGCCTCCTAGATTTAGGCGGGGTTGGATGTTTCCATAATCCAAAATAACGATTCCTTGCTCTCCATCAACAATTCCATGCCGCTGACTGAGCGGGCGAGATGATAGGGCGGCATCAACAGTGCTCGCACGAATCGGAGACAGGTTTGGCTCATCGCCTTTCCAATGAGGAGAGAGCAATTTTTTAGCTCGCTTCCAGCCACAAGCGACAATGACGATGTCGGTTTCAAGTTCGCGGCTATCTGCAAGAGATACGCGCCCGTTCTCAATCGAAACGACATCGCAGCCAGCCTCAATCAATACACCGACTTCGTCCAAAGCAGAGGCCAAGCGACCAACAACCCCGGACCAACCTTCACCAATGACCGATAATTTTCCTTTGAGGAGTGCTTGATACCGTTCCGTAATATGCCCCATATGGCCCATGTTGCTGAGCATTTGTGCACCAAATACGGCGGGTTGTGTGTGGTTTCCTTCTTTGAGAATACGGCGCAATATAGCTGCTTGTTTCACGTTCCCGCGCGGGCGAAGAGGGCCAACGCCGACCACGTGAAGGCGGTCAATTCGTACCGTACCAAGTACCATTTTCAACCGACTGATCTTTTTGGTCATCTTTGCAAGTGGGCCTTTGGAATGAAGCAAGTGGGGGCCGAAACCGAATGGAATGCCGTCCAATGATTCTGAAGTGCCGCGACCACCCACGCGGTCGCTGCGGTCCAATACGACGACATGATGTCCGGCTGTAGTTGCGTACAGGGCGGCGGTGAGCCCGGATAGCCCAGCGCCTACTATTGTAACACGAGCCATAACAGCGCCTTGAGGCCGGGGATGAAAAGATGTGTGTTGAAGGGTTGGCTTGAAGTGAAGGTTCGCACTGCGCTATTCATGGCCGATGAACAATCCATCCCCCACGACCGCGGCCATGAATTGTGGACGGTGGAGGAAGGGCCAAGCCGTAAATTACTAGCAAGTATTGATCGATGGGTCAACGCCATAGTTGGGGACGACGGCATCGATATGCCTCTTTCAAGCCGCTCCGAACAAACTGAAGCGATCATTGTTGCTCGGGAAGACGGTTTGATTGTTGGCTGTGCAGCAGTTGATTACATGATTCAAATCTGGGCTCCATCCGTGCGCATCTCTTGGTTTGCTGGCGATGGTAAACGTGTTTCCGAAGGGGATGAAATCGCCAGCCTTACGGGCGACCGGGACAGTCTTTTCACCATTGAACGGCCGATTCTCAATATGCTTGGTCAACTCTCTGGAATCGCCACGAATGCTAAGCGGTGGTCTGCTATCGCTCCAAAACAAATCGCATGCACTCGAAAAACCGTGTGGGGTGTTTTGGATAAATGGGCCGTTCACATGGGCGGCGGATTGTCTCATCGCTTGTCAAAGACAGATGCGATGATGATCAAGGAAAATGACCTCGCTAACATGCACCAGGACTTGGGTTCACACGAGCATCGCTTGGTTGCATTTTTACAAGCAGTGGATTGTTCTGAGGTCGGAGCGTTTCTTGAAGTAGAAGTACGTACGGAAAAGGAAGCGATGATGGCGGCAATGGTATGGTCTCAGCGACGCCAAGAAGGCGTGGATCGACTCGTCGTGATGTTGGATAACTTCACCCCTGATGCATGCAAGTCGGTCTCGGACCAATTGTCAGAACAGGAACTTCGTCAGCATGTTGTGTTGGAGGCCAGTGGAGGCATTACTTTTGACAGCCTAGAGGCATGGCGAGAATGCGGCCTTGATGTAGTCTCAACCAGTGCTATCAACCGGGGCGTCAAACCGCTGGACATTAGCATGCTCGCTCAAGGCTTGTGAGGGATTGCATGGACGAAATTGCTGCAGACCCCAGCCATCCCCGTTATGCTTCATTGCTGATGCGGCATCGCCTTGAAGTTGCTCAAGCCAAGGGGATGTTGGCTGACAGTGCGATGATCGCTCATGGGCGAGGCGAGGCGTTTGACTATCTGCTTGGGGAAGTAACCACTCCCAGCGCTCACAAAGCAACTCAACACGCCCTTGCATGCATGATGGAGGGGCGACGAACCGTGCTCAGCGTCAACGGAAACGTAGCAGCGCTCGCAACCGATGAGATGTTAACACTCGCTGATGCTCTTGATTGTCCTCTTGAAGTCAATATCTTTTACAGAACACCTGAACGGATGGAGGCAATACTTGGACACATCTCCGAACGTAACGAGGCTTTAGGGCTGGATGTTACGGTTCTTGGCCATGCTCCAAACGCAAGCATTCCGGGGCTGAAAGGGCCTCGCGCTTCATGCCACAAAGAAGGCATTCTTGACAGCGATGTCATTCTCGTTCCTCTTGAAGACGGTGACCGTTGTAGGGCGTTATTGGAAATGGGGAAAACGGTCATCGTTATCGACCTCAATCCACTTTCTCGTTCAGCACAAGAAGGGACGATTACCATTGTCGATGAACTCTCAAGGGCTCTAACGAACATGGTGGATCTGCTGAAAAAGGGCGAGAAAGTAGTGGTTGATTCAAAGTACAACAATGAAGCTACGCTCAAAGCGGCACTTGAATGGATGCTTAATTCCTTAAAGCAAGTTTGAGGTTTGAGTGGCGGTCAAAACCGTTCACTCAATTTGGCAGCCAAACGGTCTGCAATGGCGGAACCAACACCAGAGCATGTGGCTGTACCACCGATGTCGTATGTCACAAGTTTTCCATCACGAAGGTGGTCTGCAACGCTATCATCAATGAGTCGGGCGATATCAAGCAGTTCATCTTCACCGGTCTTGCGGCCGAGGTAATCCATCATCATTTGAATGGAATTTATCGATGCAATCGGGTTGACTTTGTTCTGCCCAGCGTGCTTTGGTGCAGACCCATGAACGGGTTCAAAGAATGCATGTTCATCTCCAATGTTGCCTGATGCAGCCATTCCCATTCCGCCTTGAAGCACTGCGCCAAGGTCGGTTGAAATGTCCCCAAACATGTTTGAAGTTACAACAACATCGTAGTGTTCTGGAGAGCGCGTAATCCACTGCATGAACGCATCGATGTACCCGTAATCTGCTTCAGTATCCGGGTGTTGTTGTGCAATGGACTCAAAGGTGCTTCGGAAGAGTTGGCATCCCCGGGTGACGTTTGATTTGTCAATACATGAGACACGACGCTGCCCGTCGCTGGGCGCGCCGTTCCTCGTGGCAGCGACTTCAAAGCCCATTTCGATGAGACGTTTGGAGCCCGCACGTGAAATCGGGCGGGGGTCATAGGCAACTTCACCTTCAAGGCCGGGGAATGTCATCGGCTCCGGTTCGTATTCAGGTCTGCCTTGAGCACGGTCTGCACTTCGGCGGAGAAGCGCATGATACAATCCTTCGGTATTTTCTCTTAGAATGGTCATGTCAACCATGCCGGGCTCCCAAATCTGGCGAAAACCGCCATGAATCTTGTGAGGCACGCCCTCATACAATTTGATTGGACGAACGTTCGCATAGAGATCAAGACCGCTGCGCAAGCCCAGAATTACAGAGCCCCCTGCAAGGTCTCCGTTTGGCAAAAGCGCCCCGGGTTGGCCGATAGCACCCAAAAAAATAGCATCTGTTTCATCTCTGCAAAATTCAAAGGAGCCGGGCGCCCATTCTTCTCCTGTTGAGAGATAATGTTGGCCCCCGCAAGGGATAACGGTTTGGTCGAAGCCATGATTCGTATTTGCAGCGATGGTGTCAAGAATTTTTTGAGCTTCTAAAGCCACTTCCCGTCCAGTTCCGTCGCCAGGCAGCACTGTGATGCGGTAGTCACCCATAGTCTCGGGACAGGGCGCCCATACATGAACAAAACCCCCGTAAAAGGTAGCGAGTTTTTGTGCGGCTAAGGCCATACCCACCTTTCCTTAGCCACCGTATTTTCGCTGCAATGCCGAGACCGTAAAGGGTCTCCATTGGAAAGGAAGGTTCGCGTTGAAGGGGATGCTTCATAGGCTGTCATGTCACAAGCAGTGTCATGGCGGATGATGGGCAAAAGGAACAGGAAACCCGCATCACCATTGAAGACATGCCGAAGGAAGTTCGCCAGCTTGCAGATGTTATGTTGGGCGTGAACCCAGACTGGAATGTTCACGATTGGCTTGTCAATCAAGCAACGAACGCTATTGACCTCTTAGCGGTTGATTTACTGCATGAAAAAATGATGATTGAGCAGCGACTTCAACGACTGGATGATTTGGGGCGAAGGATTGAGGTTGTTAACCGTGAAGTGGAGGCTGACGATCCGTACCAACGCAATTTGTTTGATTGCTTTGACATCAATGAGGAGCACCCGCTCCGAGGCCTTGGTAAGCGTGCTCTTGAACCGATGGAAAAAGCGAGTGAAGCCCCTCTCAATCAAGATGCACACCCCTCGAGCGTGTTTATTGATTTGATGCCAAACGACAACACAGACGACCCGCTTCTGGCCATTGCATGCCAATCGGTATTGATTGCTGTTGAAACTGAGCTCGCAAATGGAGAGCACGTTGCAACCTTGGAAGCAATTTTCAAGTTTACCCGGGCATCAAACATTGAAGATGATGAAACCGATGAGGCTCTGGACCACCTTTTATCCATTGGCGGGTTGCTAGAAGTTGACGACAATTGCTTCATTTTGCTGCCCCAATAGACGGGAGCCCGCAAAAGTCCCACGCAATCCTCTTTATCTGCGCTAACGAATTACAGTGTATGGGAATACTCCGAACTTTATCCGTAGGGATCTTGACCTGGTTTGCTACTACAGCCATGCTCTTTCATCCTGAACTCGCCTTAACGCTTTCAATTATCATGGCCTTCTTTTCAGAAGCGGCCCATCATCAGAGCGAACTAAGGGCCATGCAACGGCACAACAGAAGCATGGTGACTCACCTTCGGGAAGCAAACCTTCAGATTGAAGGTCTTGAGACGGCATTGACACGACGCCATATTGAGCTCAACTCGGCGATTGAAGAACTTCACCGCCGTGACGCCGTTGGAAGTCCTGCTGCTCGAGAATTGCTAAAACGTCAGGAAGAAGCGATGGAAGCGGCCACTTCAGCTCTTGACAGTCGACAAGAACGCAGTAATATCGTCCTTGAAAGCATGGAGCGATTGCTATCGTTCCAGGCAGAACAGACCTCTAAAATGCAGCAGACCATGGGAGATTTACTTCAACAAATCGCACTGCAGCCTCGAGGAAATGTAACCATGCAGGACAGTGTGCTTGTCCAAGACATGAAGCCATCGCCGGCGATAGAACAAACAAATCACACTCGAATTGATGCGATGCGAGAAATCAACGATTGGCTCAAGCGAGAAGCGGCATCTTCACCTTGAACGGCGTTTTGGCGAGTACATGGCGGCGATGACCAAGAAGGATGGAGCCCGAAGAATACTGGACGCACAGGCATCGTTGGAACGAATGAAACAACGAGCGATCGTTGCTGGCGTGGTAGGATTGATTCTTGCTATCGCAATTACCGTTCTGACCCGTTGGCAATTTGGATTGGCGGCTGCACTCATCTTTGGTTTGCTGATGCAGTTTTCTCTTGAACGAATGGGGACGAGCATTCGCTCAAGCCAACTTCAGGGGTTGAAGGCTTTGGGTTGGAAAGAGGATACGGTTTTTGACGATGAGCGGCTGGAGCGGCTCAACAATCTCTTGGATTTGTGAAGTGAAACAATGCTCAACAAGAGTGACCTCTTTTCTGAATATTTCAAAGAAGAATACGCTGTTTTGAGTCGTTGGAAAAAGGCCAACATCATTCTTACAATAGCCTTTGTATCTGCCGCAATATTCCAATCGATGAATTTGGTCGCAGTCATCGGATTGCTTTTGACCGGGTTTGGTGAAATGTGGAGGAGAAAACATCGTTCAACAAGCCAAGAGCGCCTGTTGAAATTCATTGATTCAATCGAATTCGACTGGGATGTTTTGTCGTCTTTAGATGTTGACGATGAATCAATGGGTCGGCTTCACCAAGCCTTCATTGCCGCTCAATTCACTGGGATGTCACACAGCAATATCGGTGAGAAAAGAAATCGTGGAGCGGATGAAAAAGGGCCCGCACTCTCCGACCATACCGATGAATTCGATCGCGAGCGAACGCGCGTTGACCCTTCTGAGCATGAAGAGGAATATGAAGGACTTGAGGGGCCGCTTCGGCCGAGTGAACATCTGCTGAGAGATGCTGACCTCGCTTATGCAAAACAGGCTGAAGAACGTTGGAACGCTGCTGAATCCAAAGACATCGACCTCGTTGAAGCAGGTGTTGAACGATTGGGGGATTTAGTGGGAACTGGTTGGTTTGAAAAGAACGCCCAAGACGGGGCTGTTTCAGACCTCATGAAATCGGACGATACTCAATAGTCAATATGGGCAGTTTCAATACAGGGTCACTGCGTGGTACCTCCATGGAGGTAAAGGCCATTCTAATTGCAGGGGGGCATGGAAGCCGCCTCTATCCCTTTACCCGCTATGCTCAGAAGACAATGCTCCCATTGTATGAACGCCCTGTTATCGACTACGCCCTCGGTACCATAAGAAGGGCTGGAATCAAAGATATCACGATTGTTTCAAACCAATTTATTGGACAAATCACCAGCCATGTTGGCCAGGGTCTTGAAGGCGAACGAATCCATTACGTCATCGAAGAAGAGCCACGAGGGGTCGCCCATGCACTCAAACTTGCGCGACCTTACAACGACAATGTGCGACTGCTCATCTACTTCTCAGACAACATCACAACCATGGAATTGGACGGGATTGTCGCTGATTTTGAACGTGCCAAATCACCCCCAGGGTGCATCTTAATGGCTCGTGAAGAAGAGCACCCAGAGGCTTTTGGCGTTGGAGTTCTCGACGATGAAGGGAATGTTGTTGATATTGTTGAAAAGCCAGAGACGCCCCCTTCAAATCTGGCCATTGGAGGGATTTACCTCTTTGATGAGCGATTTTGGTCCTACCTCGATGCTGCTGAAGAACTTCATGGAGACGGGACATCAATTTCAGATGTTAACCGCATGTATGTCAAAAATAACGAAGCGGAATTGATCTCCATTGGCGAAGAGACCTGGGTTGATTGCGGAACGCCTGACACCCTTCTGCAAGCCTCAATAATGGCCAAGGAAGGGAAACTGGACCCTACCCCCCACCGATAAGGAAGATGCGTTATGAAAATTGGAATTATTGGTGCAGGGATGGTTGGCGGGGCCATTGAACATTGCTTTTCGCATGCGCATGAATTGTTCATTCATGACCCTGCAAGAGGCACCGTTCTAGAAGATGTGATTGGAAAGGTGGACTTTGCTTACATTGCTGTTCCAACCCCGCCTCACCCAGAGACCGGAGCGTGTGACACTCGGATCGTTGAGGAGGTACTCGATGCGCTCCCTGATGGATTTACGGCCGTCATCAAGAGCACGGTTGTTCCGGGGACAACCCAGCTATACCATGAACGATACCCGCATCTCAAGATCGCTTATTCCCCTGAGTTTTTGGTCGAACGTCAGCGACTGGAAGATTTCGCTAATCAGGATATTCTCGTGGTCGGCACTCATCATGAAGACGTTGTTCAACGGGTGTTCCAGCAGCACAAAGAAGCAGGCGTCCTGCGAAGAGAGCAATTGTTCCATGTGACGCCAACTCAAGCTGAACTCGTCAAGTATACGAAAAATACATTCTACGCAGTGAAGGTTACATTTGCAAATCAACTCTACGA
>MDSV01123471.1_pt1 | contig 21468 bp, 22 predicted proteins | sample 810851 | NCBI WGS metagenome assembly MDSV01 (sample SAMN05326640, study PRJNA326480) | marine metagenome | isolation source: seawater | place: Atlantic Ocean: North East | collected 2012 | reverse complement strand
CGCACAAGCTGATTTTTCGAGTTTCTTTATTAGTCCATCACTAACTTTAAGTTCAGCTTATGTTCTAGATGAGTATTTTGAGCTACGTCCTTCTACAACCCTCGCCTACAGCGGCGGTTGGTATGAAGATTATGCGGAGTCAGGCACAACACGCTCTGATCTAGTTATTGATGATCGTGACGCACACGCACTAACTGGACAATTACAGTTAGCCGCAGCGTACTCTCCTTCCGAAGACAATGAACTTGAGCTACGCGCAGGCGCTAAAGCGCGCTACACAGATAATGATAATATTGATGTCAGTCTAGCCGGAACAAATTTTCAAATTCCCAACGCCAGTGATAATGATGTCTATGGTGGCTACATTGGGATGAATCTACGTATTGCTGTTAAAGAAAAAATTAGTTTAAGTGCTGATGTCGAACAAGGTTTTGCAAGTGGTAATGAAAACCATACTGTTATAATGGTAAAACTTGAAGGAAAATTTAATTAAATTACCAAAACCTTGACTCCTGTCAAAACCTCTACATAAAAAAATTATATTTTACATACAATAAATTTTTATATTTTTGATTTTCTGTAATCTTTGAGACCAATGAAGCCAATTACCATAGCACAGGCACTCATTAACGCTGAAAATAAAAATATTTCCATAGAACCCAAGCTCTCCCATAAATAACCACTAATTAATGTCCCAAAAGCAAGTCCTGCACCAAAGCTAACGCTACTGTATAAGGCCTGACCTCTACCCTGATGCTCCCCTTTAAACTCACGATGAATATATTGAATGGCAACCGCATGGTAAATACCAAAAGTGGCAGCATGTAAACATTGTGTAAATATTAAAATAATCATGCTATCAACAAAGAAAGCTGTGGATAGCCATCGTATCGTTCCTAAAATTAAAGTAAGCATCATTAATGTACGCAATTTGAAATGACTAATAACACGGTGAATAAAAATATAAACTAAAACTTCAGCAATAACACCAACAGCCCAAGCTGCACCAATAAAACTACTAGAATAATTATTCTCTTCCAAATAAATAGAAAAAAAAGTGTAATAAGGGCCATGTCCTGCCTGCACTAAAAAACAAACAATCAATAATGAAATAATATGAGGCTTAAATAAAACTGATTTGAAAGTGGCCTTGGCTGGCTGATACAACTTTGTCTTAATTTCTGGAATAGATAAACTATTCAACCAAACTAATGTCATTGAAAGTATCACTATAGGCACTAAACAGTAGATAGGTTTTTGTTCAAACAATTTTCCTAATAATACAACGGATATAATAAAGCCAACTGAACCCCATAACCTAACCTTAGTGTAACTATCGCTTTTCTCTCCAAGATGAGACAGTGTAATTGCCTCAATTTGTGGTAATGCCGCACTCCAGAAAATTGAAAATATAAAAAGAATAATAAAAAGAGACCAAAAATCTTGATAGAAAAAAACAAAAACAAATGAAACTACAGATAATAATGAAGTCATACGAATCATTTGAATTCGTTTACCCGTGTGGTCAACAATCCATCCCCAGATAAACGAAGAAAATATTTTATTAAAAACAATAATAGCTGATAAGATTCCAATCTCTTCAGCATTCATGCCTAGTGATTTAAGGTAAGGTGCCCAATAAGGCATAAAAGCCCCAAGGGTTAGGAAGAAAAGAAAATAAAAGCCGGACAGTCGCCAATATGGCAAACCATCAGTGGTCATCATGATTATTTACTTGATGGAATGATGGGAGTTTCTGAAATGACATCTGCATTTTGTCCGCGATGTCGGAGCACATGATCCATTAAAACAAGGGCAAGCATGGCTTCTGCGATTGGTGTTGCGCGAATTCCAACGCAAGGATCGTGTCGTCCTTTAGTTGCAACCTCAGTCGCTTTTCCTAATTTATCAACAGTGTTACCTGGTAGACGAATACTTGAGGTAGGTTTAAGGGCAATGTTTACTATAATATTCTGACCAGATGAAATTCCACCTAGAACACCACCAGAATTATTACCAATAAATCCCTTTGGCGTTATTTCATCGCGATGTTGTGTGCCTTTTTGTTCAACACAACCAAAACCAATACCAATTTCAACACCTTTAACAGCATTTATACTCATCATGCCTTTAGCTATATCTGCATCTAAACGATCAAAAATTGGTTCGCCCAAACCAACAGGTATATTCTCAGCATGAATGCTAATACGCGCACCAACAGATTCACCCTCTTTGCGAAGTGCATCCATATAGTCATCAAGCTCTGAAATTCGACTCTGATCCGGACAAAAGAAAACATTATTTTCAACTTCATTCCAATCTTTATGTTCAATTTTTATTGGGCCAAGTTGTGATAAATAACCTCGAATAATTATTCCAAACTTTTCATTTAAATATTTTTTTGCAATTGCGCCTGCAGCAACACGCATACAGGTCTCGCGAGCAGAAGCACGCCCACCCCCTCGGTAATCACGAATCCCATATTTTTGTTGATAGGTATAATCGGCATGGCCCGGACGAAACATATCTTTAATATTGCCGTAATCTTTAGATTTGTGGTCTTCATTTTCTATGATTAGGCCAATTGGTGTACCTGTAGTAACACCTTCAAGAAGACCAGAAGTAATTTTTACCGTATCAGATTCTTTGCGTTGAGTAACATGTCTTGATTTCGCTGGTTTTCGACGATCAAGATCAACCTGTATATCTGCCTCTGAAAGTGCCATGCCAGGTGGACAACCATCGATAATCGCTAAATAACCTGCTCCATGACTCTCGCCGGATGTGGTTAAAGTGAATAATTTTCCAAAAGTATTGCCAGACATAGTGGTATATTGTATATGAAATGTAGGTTTCTTACATTAAATACAGAATCAAATAAAATCAGTTTATGAAAATTCAGTACTCAAAAAAAATAAAATTAATTCTTATTAGTGTCCTTCTTGGTTTAAATATGGCGTCGTTTGCTGAACCGAGAAAATTTTCATTAATTGATATAAATGGCATCGAACAAGCAATGAGCGATTATATTGGTCAGCAAAAATGGGTTCTGGTGAATGTCTGGAGCCCAACCTGCTCTTTTTGCGTTCAGGAGTTACCTAAAATAGGTGAATTTAAAAAAAGTAACCCTGAAATATCAGTGATTGCCGTAACACTTGATTATCCAAGCTTTGAATATGGAAGAATTGAAATTATCAAAAAATTCCTAGAAGGATTTCCACAAGATTATCCGATATTTTTAGCTGATATTGAACAGGTGTCAGCACTAATAGGTATGAGATTAGTTGGTATACCACTAATTGCACTTTTTAATCCTAAAGGTGAACCTGTAGCTCGCTGGCCTGGTGAAATAGAAATTGATGAAATTGAAAATTTTATCGCAAATTATAAAGAAGATAATGACCCACTTTCATCTGGATTTAATTAAAAAATTACTTATCTATCGATGGAATTTTTCCATCTCATGGACGTCGATAAATCCATTTTGATTAGGCATGCTAATTTCTGGTAATGTTATAGATGTTATTTGTTCATCTTTTTTTACAATATTGTTTAGATATAAAAGATACGCTACTAACGAATAAACTTCATTATCGCCTAGAGAACCAGGTGCATTCATTGGCATCGCCCTCTTAATAAAATCAAATAATGTTGTCGCATAAGGCCAATAACTACCAATCGTCTTCTCAGCATACTCATCTGTTAAAATTGTTTTTGCACCAGCTAACTGATCAGCTGTATGCCCTAGTCCACCCTCGCCGTGACATGCGATACATTTAGCCTGATAAAGTAACTCACCCTGATTAGCATTACCCGACCCGTAAGGTAAGCCTTCACCATTTGGAAAAACACTTATATCGCGCAGCACTATCTCTGAAGATGTTGCTTTTTCACCAAGATATGGTGAATTTTCAGGTTCAGCGATTAGGAAATTAATTCCAGTCGCTATCAATGCTAATATTAGAATTAGTGTTTTCTGTTTCATCTTTATCATAGACATGAGAAACCATACCGTCGCTATCGACATACCAGTTGATTATCGCATTGTAATGAAAAAAACCCTTGCGACCTTTTTCTTTTATTAATTGTTGTCGCTCTGGTTGCACATACTCTGTTTCATCTATTGCTCGACTTTTTAATAAAGCAGGCTTGCCATTCCAGTACCAAGGAATTCGAAAACGAGTGAATGCTCTATCTAGAACAGGCTCCTGGAGTTCTGCTTGAGCCCAACTATTACCTCCATCCGCTGAGACTTCAACTTTTTTAATCTTTCCTCTTCCAGTCCAGGCTAAACCTGTAATTTGATATAAACCAGATTTTTTTAATACCATATGCGCAGACGGTGAGGTGATTAAAGATTTTGCCTTCATAACGAAAGTAAACATTCTGGCTTTACCTGATGGCTGTAATTCGGTGTAACGCGAAGTCTCATTACGCGACATAATAGGTCGATTAGTAAGTTTAATACGGTGTAGCCACTTAACATTAAGCACACCCTCCCATCCAGGTACAATTAATCTTACTGGGTAACCATTTTCAGGTCGTATTCGTTCTCCATTTTGATAAAGTGCTACAAGCACATCATCAAGAGCTTTTTTAATTGGAATTGATACTTGCATAGCAAAAGCATCTGCTCCTTCAGCAATCAACCACTTTGCGTCCTTTCTTACTCCAGCTTCCTTTAGCAATAAAGATAATGGTATACCTGTCCACTCGCTGCATGATGCCATACCATTGAAATAACCAGCCTCAGACATTGATGGTTGACTATTCCAGCCTGCATTACTATTACCTCCGCATTCAATAAAACAAATCTTTGATCGCATTGGATATTTTAAAAGATTATCAATAGAGTATATTAAATTGTCTCTAACAAGCCCGTGGAGCAATAAAGAATGTTCCTTTGGATTAATCTGCGGTACACCATTATGGTGACGTTCGAAGTGCAGTCCATTTGGCGTAATGGTACCTTCCATTAAATGTAAAGGTGTCCAAGATACGCCATTACCTGAGACAGTTTGATTTTGTGTGGGATATCGTAAAACATTATCTTCAAATTTTGAAGGTTGGCCATAGGTCGAAAAAGGGGTGCCGGGCTTATGCATCCAGCTTAAATCAGATAATTTATTTCTAGTAGTTTTATTAGTAGCCGATAAAGGAGTTGTTGAGGCGAGACTAGCAATGGCGCCAAATTGTAACCCTTTTTTTAAAAATAAACGCCTATTTAGTAAACCATTATCAGCAACTTGATTTTCTTTGAGAAAATTATTACTGATATGATCCATTTTACCTCTCAAATGAGTCACTCAAGTAATTCATAACCCGGTATATCTTGGGGATTAATTTCATCGATCTGCTCCTCTAGAAGATGTTTCTTTGCATATTTTAAGTATATCTTCTTATCAATAAAAACATCGAATAAATCAGGATCAATATGTTGCTCTAATTTCATACGACCTAATATTTTCAATGCTTGAGATAACGTCATACCCTTCTTATACGGCCTATCACCGGCTGTGAGTGCCTCAAAAATATCGGCAATCGCAATCATTCTAGCTGGAATCGACATCTGGTTGCCTTTTAACTTATTGGGGTACCCTGTACCATCCATTTTTTCATGATGGCAGCCAGCGTACTCAGGTACATTCTGAAGATGCTTGGGATACGGTAACGACTCGAGCATTTTGATGGTAACAGTAACATGATTATTGATGATCTCACGCTCCGCTTTATTAAGCGTCCCCCGTGATATTTTTAAATTCTCTATTTCTTCACTATTCAATAAGTGAATATCTTTACCAGTTGAATCTTCATAAACTCTTTTTGAAATTTCATGAATACGTTTTTTATCATCATCAATAAGTAATTCACCACCTATATTGAATTTTTCTATATCTTTCTTTTCATTATCAAGTTTAGATAACGTCTCTTGTAAAAGAGTATCTTCACTAAGAGTTTGATCGATATTTTTGTAACTAGAATTTTCCTTTAATATTGACTTTAATGAATTAATCACAGCATCTCTTCTTAAAACTTCAAATCGCATATCAATGAGATTAATACGATCGAATATTGTTTCTAACTTTGTCGCTTTATCAACAACATATTCAGGTGTAGTTATTTTTCCACAATCATGCAACCAAGCAGCAACACTAAGCTCATACATTTCATTGCTAGTCATGAAAAAATCTTTGAAACGCCCTTTATCAATATCATTAACTGCATTAGCCAACATTTCTGTTATCGCGGGAACGCGGCGGCAATGTCCTGCTGTATAGGGTGATTTTTCATCAATCGCTGTCGCTATTAACTGAATAAAAGAATCAAATAATTGTTTCTGAGATTCAATCAATGTCTGATTGGTAATGGTAACGGCTGCTTGTGATGCAAGTGACTCAATTAATTGCTGATCCAAGGGGCTAAAGGTCGTGATTTCATTTGTATTTTCATCCATGCTATTAATCAATTGAAGAACACCAATAATATCATGCTCATGATTTGTCATCGGGACTGTTAAAAAAGAAATAGAGCGGTAGCCCATTTTTTTATCAAATGATCTTGTTCCTGAGAAATCGAAATCCTGGTTAGTATAAGCATCCTTAATATTTACAGTCATTTCGCTATTCACTGCATAGGCAGCGACCATTTTATTATTTTTTTTTCCCTCCTCATCATTAAGCAATATTGGTGGCAATAAGACCTCTTTGCCACTCATTCCTCCCTGATGAATCGTTAATGAACGGTTATGTAGTATCTCAAACTTTAAGCTATTGCCACTACGAATATATAATGTTCCGGCATCGGAATTTGTTATATCCATTGCTTTCACAAGTATTAGTTCGAGTAAACGGTTATGATCTTTCTCTGATGAAAGCGCTATACCAATCTCATTGAGCTCGCGTAGCATATCGGGAATATTATTTAAGGATTGGTCCATATCAAAAAACATACACTCAAATTTAGAACACTCACTGTGAAGTGTGAAATAAAACGCGTTTAATTTCTAGTCCTATATGCCTAATTTTATATAATTATTTAGACATTGAGACAATCATAGAGTTTAATTTTTTAATAAAATTTACTGGATCGGCTAACTGACCACCTTCGCTGAGTAAGGCTTGATCAAACAATATGTGAGACCAGTCACTAAATAGATCATCATCTTTTTCACTGCTGATTTTTTTTATAATCGGGTGGTCAGGATTAATTTCAAGAATAGGCTTTGAGCCGGGGATGTTTTGACCTGAAGCCTTTAATATTTGCTCAAGATGTCGCCCCATATCATTTGAGTCACTAACAAGACATGCCGGTGATGTTGTCAATCGCTCTGTTATTCGAACATCCTTGACTTTATCATTCACAACATTTTTAATTCGTTCAATAAGGTCGTTATGTACTTCACTATTTTTCTTTTTCTTTTTCTTTTCAGTTTCACTCTGAATATCACCTAAATCAAGCTCGCCCTTATTTGCTGATTGAAGTGTTTTTCCCTCATATTCGGAAAGATGTGTAGTCACCCATTCATCTATAGGTTCAGACAATAACAGGACTTCGATACCTTTCTTTTTAAAAATCTCAATATGAGGGCTACCTTTAGCAGTAACATAAGAATCTGCAATAACATAATAAATTGAATTTTGACCTTCTTGCATACGTCCAACATAGTCTTTTAAAGAGACTTTTTGTTCATCGGTATCCTCATGGGTACTTGAGAATCTAAACAATTGAGACAAGTCGCCTTTAAAGTCTGAGTTATCTACTACACCCTCTTTGAGCACTTTGCCGAATATATTCCAAAATTTCTGATATTCCTCATTTTTTTTTGTCATTGCTTTTAATAGGCTCATGATCTTTTTTGTACAACCTAGACGAATTGAATCAACAATCTTATTTTGTTGAAGTATTTCTCTGGAAACATTTAATGGTAGATCATTTGAATCGATGACACCTCTTATGAATCGTAGCCAGGAAGGTAAAATTTGTTTCGCATCATCCATGATAAAAATACGACGAACATATAGCTTAACGCCATGCTGTTGCTCTTTGTCCCATAAATCAAAAGGAGCGCGAGAGGGTATATACAAAAGAGAGGTGTATTCATGCCTTCCCTCAACTTTATTATGAATATGTGTAATTGGATCATCATAATCATGGCTAATATGTTTATAAAACTCATTATATTCCTCATCCTTTATTTCTTTCTTGTTACGCGCCCATAATGCGGTTGCGCTATTAACAGTCTCCTCTCCAGATTTTTCTTTTTTATTGTCAATATCATCTTCTTCATCCATGACAATAGGAAAAGATATGTGATCAGAATATTTTGTAATGATACTTCTTAACTTGAAACCATCTAGAAACATATCTGCATCATCACGTAGATATAAAATTACTTTGGTTCCCCGTTTTGGTCTATCAACTGTCTCTATAGTGTAGTCATTCTCTCCTTCTGATATCCAGCGCACTCCATTAGCCCTATTTTCTCCGGCTCGTCTAGTTATGACCTCTACTTTTTTAGCGACTATAAAGCATGAATAAAATCCAACACCAAATTGTCCGATTAATTGCGAGTCTTTTGTTTGGTCTCCTGTTAGCGAGTCAAAAAACTGCTTAGTACCAGACTTTGCAATTGTGCCTAGATTCTCAATAATCTCTTCTCTAGACATACCAATTCCATTATCCAAAATAGTTATTATTTTCTGTTCTTTATTGAAATCTATTTTGATTTTTAGATCTGTATCTTTCTCATATAAACTATCATCCTTTAGAGCTTCAAAACGTAATTTATCTTCTGCATCGGAGGCATTTGAAATTAATTCACGTAAAAATATTTCTCTATTGCTATATAAAGAATGGATCATTAAATCTAATAATTGCTTTACTTCCGTTTGGAACCCTAGAGTTTCCTGATTTGCTTTAACAGACATATTTAAACCTCACATAAATTCATGACTAACTGAACAATACCAATATTTGGGCGCTTTCATATATTTCAAGTCCAAAACTATAGTTAAATTAGCATTCTGAAGAGATAATATAATTTCAAATATATTCATAATATTATATACAGTAAAGAATAAATTTAAATAACGAGGTATCTTTTATGAAATATTCTAAATTAATAATTTTAATCATAACTATATTGCTCACAGGATGTGGTGTACAAAATGTAATAGAAAACTCTAAAACAGAATCAATAGATAATGCTTCGCTTAGGCAGCTTGGGGATGATGCATATGATGATCAAATCTGGGATGATGTAGTTAAATATTATACAAAATTAGTAAAAACATCGTCGAATGACTCGGAATTATGGTATCGCATAGGCAATGCTTATAATCAATTAGGTCAAACAAATTTTGCTATTAATTCATATCACTCAGCATTAGTTCTTGATGAATATAATAGCAAGATACTGCATAATCTAGCGGTTATACAGTTAAGGGAATCTATAAAAACATTTATGAAACTTAAAAATAATACGCATTTAGATGATCCATTAAATATCAGAGCAAAACTTGCAATCAGTACTGTAGCCACGCTACTCAACAAAGAATTTAGAGATTAGAAAAACAACATGCAAAATCTATTCTTTATTTATTCATATACGTGTAGAATCACGTTTTTTAGAGATCAAATCGTAGGAATGTAAAATGCCATTTGTCGTAACTCAAAATTGTATTAAATGTAAATATACTGATTGTGTTGAAGTATGTCCGGTTGACTGCTTTCATGAAGGACCAAATATGCTGGTTATTGATCCCGACGAATGTATAGACTGCACATTGTGTGAGCCAGAGTGTCCAATTGAAGCAATTATGTGCGATGAAGATGTTCCTGAAGATATGAATGAGTTTATAGAATTAAATGCAGAATTGTCAAAAAAATGGCCTGTTATAAATGAAATGAAATCGCCGCCTGAAGATGCAGATAAATGGAAAGAACAAACGGGAAAAATTGAGCACCTAGAGAAATAATAAACCTTTACTATTAAATTTTTTTTAGACATTCAATATATTTATTTTCATCAGGTAGTATTTTTTTTGAATGTGCTTCCCATAGAAATATACCTAAGCATTCCATCATTTTATGTTGTACATCATGAGCTGAATTAAATTTTAAGATTAATTGTCTATATATCGCAGCAATACCAGATGGCCTGTCAGAACTAATTTGCTCTTCTAGCGCGATATGCATTCCCATATGTAAAAATGGATTTGTATCATTATTTTCAATATCGAAGTTAGTATTCTCGAATGATTTCTCTAGAACTAGATGTTTGTGATATTCTGGGTGCTTAAGAATGATATCTGAAATTAGTGCTTCTACAGGTTCAAGGGGTAGTCCATTTTTATATTTCTTCCATGTATTACAAAAAAATGCTCTAGATTCATTTCGATCTTTCAAAAACATTATTATTTCCTTGGAATTTTATATAATCACCATAAATTAGTAGTATATTTTAGTTGGCTGCATATCTTATCCGATCCTTCCATTCACAATCACTATAAATAATACATGAACTACATTTTGGACTGCGTGCTGTACATGTATAACGTCCGTGTAGAATGAGTAAGTGATGGGCATTTTTTTTAAAATTATCAGGGACATGCTTTAAAAGCTTTTTTTCAACTTCTATCACATTATTTCCAGTGGCGATTCCAGTTCTGTTTGACACGCGAAAAATGTGTGTATCAACCGCAATTGTTGGCTCGCCAAAGACGGTATTTAGAATTACATTGGCGGTTTTTCTACCAACTCCAGGTAATTCCTCTAGTGACGCTCTATCATTTGGAACTTTTCCATCATGCTTATTAATTAATACCCTGCATGTGCTAATGATATTTTTTGCCTTGTTATTATATAAACCAATAGTTTTTATATATTTTTTAAGATTTTTCAAACCTAAAGACAAAATATCCTTAGGCGTATTTGCTACAGCATAAAGTTTTTTCGTAGCTTTATTAACGCTTACATCTGTGGCTTGCGCAGAAAGTATAACTGATATTAGTAATTCGAATGGTGTTTTATATATTAGCTCCGTAGTTGGTTTAGGTATTTTTTTACTTAAAAGAGAGAATATACTTGAGCGTTTTACTTGATTCAAGATGAACAGCCGAGTCTATATAGAATATATTAATTCGGAATTAAATAAGTTTATTGGCATCAATCTTTTGTAAAAGATCTTCCATGTAATCAAAACGATGTATAGCGCTATTCATTTCAAGTATCTCCTGCTTTACAGATAAGTCAAAAGGAAGCAATTCAGCTAATCTCTCACTTACCCAATTCGCCTCTTCATATCTATTTTTCATCTCTCCAATTGGAAGTTTATATCGTGTAACAATTTCCTTTAGTAGATCTGAAAAATTCTGGTATGAGTCTGGTATGCGGGCATCGTCTTCATCTAGCCAGTCAACATTTCCAATACACAATTTATCCTTATTCCTAGAGTAAGAATTTACTTTAAAACGCTTCTCTCCCTTGACTAAAATACCTAACAGGCCATCTTCCATTTTATCCCAATCAATTATTTTCGCATACGAACCCATAAGAAAAAAATCTATCGAGCTCTCTTTCGATGTATCTTCTTGAAGCAGACAAATCCCGAAACCTCTATCATTCTTTAGACAGTTACTTACCATATCTAAATAGCGAGGTTCAAAAATTCTTAATTTTAATTCGCCCTCAGGAAATAAAACTACGTTCAACGGAAAAAGAGGTATTTCCATAGTCAACTTAATCTCTCTATTATTTTTCTATGTACACCATTAAAAGCACCATTACTCATAATAATAATTTGATCCTTATCTTTAATATCATTACATATTGTATTTACTATTTTATCTACATCCATGAAAACTTGACATCTACTACCAAGTTCACCCATATATTCATCGATATTCCAACTTAAGTCATCAGGTTGAAAAAAATACACTAAATCTGCATCCAAGAATGCCTCTGGTAGCGCCTCGGCATGTACCCCCATACGCATGGTATTTGAACGAGGTTCTATAATAGCAATAATTCGTCCGTCTTCCGAAGCACTCCTTAAGGCTTTCAGGCTTTCTCGAATTGCTGTTGGATGGTGTGCAAAATCGTCATAAATACGAATCCCTTTCAACGCATAAATACATTCCAGCCGTCGTTTGACTGACTTGAACTTAGACAATGCTTCGCATGCTTTGTCCACTGGAATACCAATATTTTTTGCAGCAATAACTGCCGCGAGAGCATTCATAGCATTATGCTCTCCAATAGTTGACCATTTGACGCTGCCAACTTCTTTTTCATTATTTTTAACGGAAAAATTGCAAAAACCCTTATTTGCTTCAGATATTGTCCATTCTCCCTCAATTGCTGAAAATGGCTCTAATCGCGTCCAGCATCCCATGGATATAACTGCTTGAATTTCCTCGTCCTCCAAAGGATATACAACGACCGCATTTTCAGGGAGCATACGTACTAAATTATGAAATTGGGCTCTTATAGCAGCAAGATCGTGAAAGATATCAGCATGATCGTACTCAATATTATTTATTATCAATACATTAGGATGGTAATGAATAAATTTGGAACGTTTATCAAAAAAAGCTGTGTCGTATTCATCAGCTTCGATGACAAAATACTCTGAATCAGTATAACGTGCTGATTTATTGAAGTTTTCAGCAACGCCACCAATCAAAAATGATGGGTTCAATCCCGTATATTCTAAAATCCAACAAAGCATGCTCGTCGTTGTAGTCTTCCCATGAGTACCAGAAACTGCTAGAACATGTTTGTGACGTAAGACTTGGCTATAGAGCCATTCTGGGCCTGACATATATGGCATTTTCTTATTTAACATGTATTCAATTGAGGGATTGCCTCTCGATAGGGTATTTCCCACAAGTACTATATCTGGTTTTGAATCAAGGACTTCCGGGTCATATCCATTGGTAACATCAATATCGAGCTTACTTAACTCATCACTCATAGGTGGATAGACATTTTGATCGGAACCCGTTACTTCGTGCCCAAGCTCAACAGCAATTTGAGCAAGCCCTCCCATAAAAGTCCCGCAGATACCAAGAATATGGATATGCATTAAGCAATTCTCTTTATTAGTTGATATATATATATCGTCATGATTTATAGTCGACTACGAAAATAATTATAATCATATTCTTTTAGTAATTTGAAATTAGAATTTTTATCTAATAAATAGGCGGCAGGTAAATTTATGCCATTAAACATATTTGCTTTAACTTGCATATAGGCACCAATATTTTCAAAAATTATTTGACTGCCCAATTTTAGAGGCTCTTGAAAAAAATATTCACCAAATAAATCTCCGCTTAGACAACTGCATCCAACAATATGATACTTGTACTTCGATATACTAAAAGAATTCATTACTTTAGGCCGATATTGATACTCAAAGACTTCAGGCAAATGATTTATCGATGTATCTAACACGGCAATGTTTTCGTCTTCATGTTGAAAAAGATCTATAACGCTAGCAATTAAATAACCCGATTCTCCTGTTATGGCTTTACCTGGTTCAAAATAAACATCAACATTATAATCATCTTGAAGCCATTTGATTGTTTCCTTCAATACGGATACATCATTACGATTATCTATCAAATAACCACCGCCAAGATTTATCCACTTAAGCGAAACATCGTTTTCTTTAAAAACTGACATTACCTTATTAGCTGTCTGTTTCATTTCATTAAAATTTATTGATTCACAATTATTATGAATATGTATACCATCGATTACCGACCAGTCAATCTTATCGCATTCCATTTTTTTTTTAAAATGAGATAACGGAATACCTAGCTTTGAAAAAGAACGGCATGGATCAAACCTCTGATCGGAGACGAAAGATAGCTGAGGGTTAATTCTAAGACCAAAACTTGATGTAGGTTTGATTTTTTTAGAATATTGCGTTAATTGTGTTAAAGAATTAAAAGAAATAAAATCAGTTAGATTAATAATCTTATCAAATTCATCTCTATTGAATCCTGGGGTTGTTATATGAGTGATCTGATTAGAATCAAGCACTTCTTTTGCAAGTTGCAGCTCAAACATGGAGCTACATGAAAAACCATCAACATGTGGTTTGATCATTTCAAGAAGCCCAAAATTACTAGAGGACTTGATCGAATATAGAAATAAAAAATTGGTATCTTGTTTTATACTATTAATTGTATCTAAAATATTAATAATGCTCTTAGCGTCATAGACATAGGCAGGTGTTTTCATAGAAAAATTATGGAAAATAGATTCTTTCATGTTATTGTTATTTTATAGCAACATGAAGGCAACTATGAGGAAATCTAATGAAATACAAAATTATGTACATTTTTATACCTTTATTTTTTACATTAAGTCTTAACGCTTATGCAGAGTATAAGACTAGTGATTTCACTGAGGAAGAATACCAAATGGTGATGAAGGCGTCAGGTGATTATAGAAACTGTCTAAATAAAACTGCTATTTCACAGACTGAATCTCAAAATGATGTGAGAGTTATTGCTGATTATGCTATGAAAGAATGCGCAACAATACTTGAAACGCTCTATCAAAACTTGGTTTCCGCTAATTATGACCCTGAAGCAGTCAGAAAGCTGGTTGGCAGTACTAGCAATAGAGCTTCAAATAAATTGTTATCCAACTTGATGCGATATATGGCCTCGCCAAATCGGTAATTTGTTCTCCCGTTTAATCTGGATGCAACAAAAACTATGCGACATAAGGCTCTAATTGCTTCAAAGCCTGCTTGTAGACCTCGCGCTTAAAAAAAATGATTTCGTCAATAGGTCGCCAGAAATCCACCCATTTCCATAAATCGAATTCTGGATCTTCCATTTTTGTTAAATCAAGATGTTTTTCATCGGCAATTAGCTTCAATAAGTACCAAATCTGTTTTTGACCGATGCATAGTGGCTCTCTACCTTTTCGAATATACTTCTCTGGCAACCGGTATCTTAGCCAATCATCAGTAAACTTGAGTAATTCGACATGATCTGGGTCGAGACCGATCTCTTCTTTAAGTTCGCGATACATTGCCATTTCTGCTGATTCATTCTTTTTTATTCCTCCTTGTGGAAATTGCCATGCATCAGAGCCTTGGCGACGAGCCCATAGGACTTGCTTTCTATCATTTATTATAATAATACCGACATTCGCTCGAAAACCTTCAGAATCAATCATGCTTTATAATACCAAATTAACATTTCATTGCTAAAATAATCCTACAATACAAATAGTTTAAATGAAATATTTACCTTATATACAATAACTTCTAGACTAATAGAATATATCCTTCTTTTTTTAGCTTAATATTTATGAAACTCGCAATTTTTGATATTGATAATACCTTGATCGCTGGCGATAGCGACCTTTTATGGGGAGAGTTTTTATGTGAGCACAATTATGTAGATTCGAATATATACGCTTCTGCACATGAGGCATATTACCATGATTATCTGAACGGCCAGCTAGATATAAATAATTTTCTTGAGTTTCAATTAAGAATTTTAAAAGATAATAATATGAAAGTTCTAGAAAAATGGAGAAAAGATTTCTTTAGAGAAAAAATCAAACCTATAATTTTGCCAAAAGCATTTACACTTATAAATAGTCACCGCGATCTAGGCCATGAACTATTAATCATTACAGCAACTAATCGCTTCCTTGTCGAGCCTATTGCCAATGAATTTGGGATCAAAAATCTAATTGCTTGTGAGCCAGAATTAAATAATGGTGAATTCACTGGAAAACTATTTGGAACGCCATCATACGCTGAAGGAAAAGTTACACGTTTAAATGAATGGCTAAAAAACTCTCATTATAAAACTGAGGAAAGTTGGTTTTATAGTGACTCTCATAACGATATCCCTCTTCTAGAGGTGGTAAATAATCCTGTTGCAGTTAATCCAGATAATTTTTTAAGAAAAAAAGCAAAAGAAATGAATTGGCCTGTTATTAATTTGAGGTAATACTAACCAAGTATAGTTGAAAGAGCTGTTTTTTCTTCCTCAAGTTCTTTTCTTGTAGTATCCATTTTTGATAGACCAAATTCATCAAACTCTAAACCCTGAACAATAGTATAATCACCATCTTTACAGATCACTGGAAATGAAAATATAAGGCCTTCTGGTATTCCGTAACTTCCATCACTTGGGACCGCCATACTGGCCCAATCATTTTCTGTAGTACCAAACACCCAATCTCGTATATGCTCAACGGCACCATTTGCTGCTGAAGCAGCACTCGATGCACCTCTCGCATCAATAATTTCTGCACCTCTTTTTGCAACACGAGGTATATATATATCTTTATACCAATCTAAATCAACTACATCTTTTGCTGGCTGGCCTGAGATTAGAGTGTTTGATATGTCTGGATATTGTGTTGTCGAGTGATTGCCCCATATTGTCATTTTCTTAATTTCTTCAACTGGTGAATTCGTTTTTGATGCAAGCTGAGCGAGTGCCCTATTATGATCGAGTCGTGTCATTGCCGTAAAATTTCTAGGATTTAAATCAGGAGCACTGACCATTGCTGTGTATGCATTGGTATTTGCTGGATTACCTACAACCAAAACTTTAACATCACGATTAGCATTTTTGTTTAGTGCGCTTCCTTGGAGCTTAAAAATGCCACCGTTTGCTTCCAACAAATCACTACGCTCCATACCCGGTCCTCTGGGTCTTGCTCCAATCAATAACGCATAATTAACATCTTTAAATGCAGCATCCACATTATCAGTTAAAATAAAATCTTTAACTAAAGAAAAAGCGCAATCATCTATTTCCATAACAACACCCTCTAACGCTTTCATAGCGGGTGTAATTTCAAGTAACTGTAAAATAACAGGCTGTTCTGGTCCTAGCATTTGTCCTGATGCAATACGGAATAATAAAGAATAACTAATTTGGCCAGCAGCGCCTGTAACAGCAATACGGACAGGCGTATTCATATTTTAGAATCTCCTTAATTATAATTTTATAGCTGATTAACCTCTTTTCTCAATTGGAACATAATCACGACTTTGCTCTCCCATATAGAGCTGTCTCGGACGACCAATTTTAAAATCTGGGTCTTCCATCATTTCCATCCACTGGGCAACCCATCCAGCAGACCTTGCTAATGCAAACATGACAGTATACATAGATGTTGGAATCCCTAGTGCCTTAAGAATAATCCCTGAATAAAAATCAACATTTGGATATAATTTTCTTTCTACAAAATAATCATCTTTTAGTGCAATTTCTTCTAATTTCATGGCGATATCAAATAGCGGTTGATCAACTGTATCTATTTCATTTAGAAGATCGTGACAAACCTGTCTAATTATAGTCGCTCGTGGATCATAGTTTTTATAAACTCGATGACCAAATCCCATTAATTTAAATGGGTCTGCTTTATCCTTAGCGCGATCAATAAATTTAGGTATATTATCCGCTGTTTCAATCTCTGCCAGCATTTTTAATACTGCTTCATTGGCTCCGCCATGTGCGCGACCCCATAATGTAACAATTCCTGCTGCTATACATGCAAAAGGATTCGCTTCCGCACTTCCCGACAATCTTACTGTTGACGTTGATGCATTTTGTTCGTGATCTGCATGTAATATAAGCATTAAATTCAATGCCTTTACTGCGATAGGATTTGGTTCAAAATTTCGCATTGGTACTGAAAACATCATGTTTAGAAAGTTTTCGACATAGCCTAAGTCATCTCTAGAATATATAAAAGGATGCCCGACTGAATGCTTATAACAATGTGCAGCAAGTATAGGCATTTTTGCAATAACTCGAAGTGCTGTTAATTCTCGATCGGCAGGATCATTGATATCCATAGCTTCATGGTAGTAAGAGGACAATGCTCCAGTTACCCCAATCAATATAGACATTGGATGCGCATCATGAAGATACCCAGTGTAAAAACGCTCCAAATGCTCATGCACCATATTACGTTGATTTAGGCTGTCGCGAAATCTATCGAATTCAGACTTTTTAGGAAGCTCTCCATATAATAGTAGATAACATACTTCAAGATACGAACTCTGATTTGCTAACTGATCAATTGGATATCCTCGGTGCAACAAAATACCTTTTTCACCATCAAGATAGGTGATTTTACTTCTACATGAAGCGGTAGTCACAAAACCTGGATCAAAGGTAAACATACCTAATTCCTTATAAAGTGTCTTTGTATCAATAACAGGCGCTCCATATACACCTTCAATAACAGGACACTCAATTTTCTTTCCAGTTTTATTATCTGTAATCGTGACCGTATCAGCCATTCAAGTCTCTCCCTAGTTTTTTAAAATTATGTATTATAAAGATGCGCAATTATTACAAATTAAAGACGCGGGATACAGAAAAAGCATGCGGTATGACTTATTTAGTAATCTATAGTCTTGAATTTGAGTGTATCAAAACAACATGGATATAGTCGATATCGGTAAATATGATTCCTGTAAGTCATTATTTTTTGTTGCGTCGCAACATATTCTAAATTAAAATCATACATGTTTCTAGTCTTAGGTGCATATAAGTACTACTAGTGAACGTCGTTAAACAAAAAGATTCTATGAATAACAGCGAAATTAGGAGAAAAATTACTATGCTGAGGACTATTAAAAAATATCCCAATCGTCGCCTCTATGATACTAAAGAAAGCAGATATATAACATTAAAATACATTAAAAAATTAGTAGTAGAGAATGAAGAATTAATAATTCAGGATGTAAAATCAAAAAAAGACATAACAAAAGTTATTCTAATTCAAATTATTGCCGAACAAGAAGAAAACAGTAGATCACTTTTTTCTTCGCAACTATTGGCTCATTTTATTCGCTATTATGATGATTCAACTCAATTAAATGCAAATAATTATTTAAAGGAATCTATTGAACAATATATTTCCAAACATGGACACAGCGAAACTAATGTTATTCAACATACGACTATATAAAAAGGTAGTTCAAGAAATAAAACGAATGGAAGATAAATAAAATTTCGTTATTGATTACTAGTAAGATCCATTAAGCCTTCATCGATATTTTGCGTCTCTTTTACAGCATCACTTCTTAACAATTCAAGGCGGGCTAGATAATCAGCATTCACGTCTCCTGTGACATATTCACCAGTAAAACAAGATGCATCAAATTTACTAACTAATTTATTCCCTTTATGCGCAGAAGAAATTAGATCATCAATATCTTGATATACCAACCAATCAGCACCTATTGTTTTAGCAATTTCCTCAACGCTACGATCATAAGCGATTAACTCACTAACTGACGGCATGTCTATACCATAAACATTAGGGTGTCTTACTGGCGGTGCTGCAGATGCAATATAAACACGCTTTGCTCCTGCTTCTTTTGCCATCTGGACTATTTCTCTTGATGTAGTTCCTCTAACAATCGAGTCATCTACTAATAATACATTTTTATCTTTAAACTCTAAGTTAATTGCATTTAACTTTTGACGAACAGATTTTTTACGAATATTTTGTCCAGGCATAATAAATGTGCGAGTTATATACCTATTTTTTACAAAACCTTCCCTATAGGTAATACCTATTTCATTAGCCAAAGATAATGCTGCCGTGCGACTTGAGTCTGGAATTGGAATAACAACATCTATGTCATGCATTGGGTATAGCCTTAAAATTTTTCTAGCTAATGTTTTTCCCATCCTAAGCCTTGCTTTATAAACGGATATGCCATCTATTATCGAATCTGGTCTAGCAAGATAAACATACTCAAAAATACATGGACTATGACTTATATTATCTGAACATTTTTTTGTAAATGTTTCTCCTTCAACTGAAATAAAAACAGCTTCGCCTGGTTCAATATCACGAACAAGCTGAAAATCTAAAGCATCTACAGCTACACTTTCTGAGGCAATAATCGACTCTGTACCTATATCAGTTTTACGCTCACCAAAAACAATTGGTCTTATTCCGTTTGGATCACGAAAGCCTACAATACCGACTCCAGTTATCATTGCGACAGCAGCATACCCTCCTTTACATCTTTTATGCAGACGATTAACCGCACTGAAAATATCATCTGAAGTCAGCTCATTACGATGCTTTCCAATTTTATTTAACTCGTGAGCTAAAATATTCAGGAGTACTTCGGAATCTGAATTTGTATTCAAATGACGAAGATCGTCCCGCATCAAATCTTCTTTTAATAACTCAGCATTAACCAAATTACCATTATGTGCCAACGTAATTCCATATGGAGAATTAACATAAAATGGTTGTGCTTCGGCAGAAGAGGAACAACCGGCCGTTGGATATCTAACATGTCCTATCCCCATGTTACCTTTTAAATTAAGCATATGACGTGTTTTCAATACATCTCTTACAAGCCCGTTATCTTTTCTAAGGTATAGGTTATTTCCTTCGCACGTCATTATACCCGCGGCATCTTGTCCGCGATGTTGAAGCACAGTTAGGCCATCATAAATAGCTTGGTTTACTGGACTTTTTGAGACAATTCCAATTATTCCGCACATAATTCGCGATTATAAAAATAATTAGTCATTTTTAGATGTCTTTTCATATGCATGATATTCTTCAATAGATTCTCCTAAATAACCTTTAGACCAAACACTAACAAGCTCAAACGGTTTTATCAATTTTGATTCTTTCCACCAAACATCCTCAGGATATGTAGTAAATCCAGCTAGAAATACAACAACGGTAACAATTAACCCCCCTAGACCCATACCAAAAAAAAGACCTAGAAATCTATCCGTTGCGGTCAATCCGGTTCTACCTAATAGTTTAACAATAAAATAACAAAAGCCACTCATTATTAATAAACATATTATAAATAATGCAATGAATGCTAAAACAACTCGTAGCATATCAGAGTCTATATAATTATTTAGTAAGGGTGAAAAATGAGGTGTTAATTTTACAGCTAGCCCTAACGAAATAATCCACGATAGCAATGAAAAAATTATGTTCAAAAACCCATATATTGCCCCGACTATAGTTGGAAGCAATATTATACAAAGGATGACTATATCAGCGGTACTCATTTTTTATAGCCTATTTGTTTTTCAAAAAAGTTAATTAGAACTATGGATATTTCTTAACTATACCATTCAACTTCATTTTGTTTTTAATTTCTTTTGATAATTCATTAGCGGCAGCCATATCATATTCCGGGCCCAAACAAACTTGATGCATAGTCTTTTCACCAACAATTATTGGATTAACAAATGAACGAAAACCAGCTTTTTTTACTTTTTGATTTAATTTCTCAGCATTATCTTTGCTAGAAAAACTTCCTATCTGGACGATCCAATTCATTTGCCCCATTTCAGTTGTCTCGGGTACTTTATTCGGATTAGGGGGTTCCTCTGTAATTTGAGGGGGTTCCTCTGTAATTTGAGGGGGTTCCTCTGTAATTTGAGGGGGTTCCTCTGTAAT
>MDSV01204127.1_pt1 | contig 21477 bp, 17 predicted proteins | sample 810851 | NCBI WGS metagenome assembly MDSV01 (sample SAMN05326640, study PRJNA326480) | marine metagenome | isolation source: seawater | place: Atlantic Ocean: North East | collected 2012 | reverse complement strand
TCTACTCCTATAACCTGACCAGTAATCCAGTTTTGCTCCTCGTCCAGTAGCCATCCGATTGCAGATGCGATATTTACTGGGGTCCCTGTTTTTCCTAGAGGATGCATATAGGTAATGGCTTGCATAGTGGTTTCGTTTGCTGCAATCTCCGCTGTCATCTGAGTTTCAACAAATCCTGGCGCGACGCAATTGACTCTAATGCCACGGGAAGCATATGTAGAAGCAGCTGACTTTGTAAGTCCTATAACACCTGCCTTTGAAGCAGCGATCGCTTCATGATTTGACATCCCATATCTTCCAGCTGCCGACGACAATAAAACAATGGAGCCGCCTGTCCGCATCATTGATTTGGAAGCATTCCTTATGATTAGAAAAGCTGATTTAAGATTAGTATCTATTGTATTTTGCCATTCATCTTCAGATGTCAGGTGAGCGGGTTTAATTAGAAGGGATCCTACGCAGTTTACTACTCCATGAACAGTTCCCAATTTTTCAAGAGCCTGCTCCATTACTTTAGCCACATCTTCATTGCTGGTGGCATCACATATCGCCCCAGGGCTTTTTAACGAGTCTGATAAGGTCCTTATTTTATCGGTATTCCTGCCAGTCAAAAATAATTGGTGACCTTGATCTCTGAGTTTTGCTGATAGCGCAGAAGCTATGGTGCCAGTAGCTCCAAATACAACGTAATTACGTTTGTCATTAATCAATTTAGTTTATCCTTTCTGTTCTGGTTAGTACCGGGATAGTGCTTGCCTAGCGATACCATTTAACATTCCTCTAAACATCACAGAATGAATTGGGTACAGGCAATACCAATATGCCAAACCTAGCAAGCCAACCGGTTGAAATGCAGCAGTTTGGATAATTTGGCACCCTTGATTTGTTTGTTTCACTTCGAAGCTTAGCCAGGCACGCCCCGGGGTTTTCATTTCAGCTTCTAAAACTAGCCGATGATCTTTCTCATAAAGATTCACTCTCCACCAGTCAAGGTAGTCTCCAGTAGTTATCTTGTTTGGGTCTCTCCTTCCTCTCCGCAGACCGACTCCGCCGACGAGGAGATCCATCCATCCTCTGAGGCGCCATAGCCAGTTGCCATAGTACCATCCTGAATCTCCACCAATTAGCCTAATTGGCCGAAAAGCTTGTTCTTGAGAAGCGTTTACATTAATTTTACGCATGTCTACTATTCTTGATCCGAGACGGACTCCCCCCCAACGCATTGGAATTCCAGATGATGACACAGCATCAGCCCAATTACTTTGCTCTATTTCTTCTCTCTCATGTTTTAACGCAAGGCGAATAGCGTCTTCAGGTGACATAGGGGTGATTTCAAATATAGATCTGGCAGCGTGATCACGAACTACTGTTGGGTGTTTTATGCTATCAATCAGAGTTCGTCCAACCCTGGCATACAATGGAGTAACTAAACCAAGCCAAAGGCTAGATAGCCTCGGAGTCAGTACAGGCACAGGAATCATCAGTCGCCGCAAACCACGTTGCAAACCATACTCTTCCATCATGCTTCGGTATGACAAAGCTTTAGAGCCGCCAATCTCAAAAATAGTTCGCCCTTGTGTGTCAATCTCGATGGATTCCTCAAGGTAGTCTAGAACGTCTTTAATACCAATTGGTTGAGCAGGTGTTGAGACCCATCTAGGCGTCAGCATTACTGGGAGGCGTTCAACTAAAGCTCTTATCATGTCAAATGAAGCACTTCCTGCACCAATTATTATGGAGGCTCTCAGCTCAATAATCTCAACTCCTGATTCTCTAAGCGCTTCACCAACGGCTTTACGACTTCTCAGGTGCGGAGACAATTGTTCGTCCTGATTTATTATGCCGCCAAGATATATGATTCTTTTTACACCTGCTTGTTTCGCTGCATATCCAAAATTACGAGCGCCCAAAAGTTCGTCATACTCAAAGTTTTTCGATTTACCCATAGCGTGGATTAGATAAAAAGCCGTTGTGACGTTTTTCATAACTAATTCCAGAGTTTGTGCGTCTAATACATCTCCTGGAACCACTTCAGTTTTTGAATCGACTCGAGGCACTAGGTACTGAGGATTACGGGCAATACATCTAATTGATAGTTTTCCACCCTCCAACCTTTTCAGCAGACGACCTCCAACATAACCAGTGGCACCAGTGATCAAAACAACTTGTTTTGATTTTTTTGCAGGCTGAGTCTTTTGAGGATTACTCATATTACAGCCGGCCTTTAAAGATATTTGATACAGTTCTGAGCCACCAAATTGAGTTATTGATTGCTATATTTGGACCAATTATCTTTCCGTTTTGGTTATCTGCATTAACACGGGATCCCATAGACACAATCGGGGTTTGCCCGTGATTAATGTTGATTGTAATGCCAAGGTTCTCAAGTAATGAAGGTAATCGTTTTAGTTGAGATAATGTTTTCAATGCCGGTGATCTTAGCAACGGAATCCAATTGAAAAAGCTATTCAGCTCAACTGTAATAACGTCTCCCTCTGCTTGAATTTTGGCAGTTGCTTTGCCAACTTGCACATCAAGTATTCCAGACAGAACTATCTTTGGCAGTTGATCAGGGATATTACTCTGATGCATTGCCTTCCCATGTGTTTACCCTTATTGTTCCATCAATATGCCATTTGGCAGATGGCGCATTGTCGCCAGTGTCTTGTGGAACAGCAACCGTCATGTCTTTGAATGTATATTGTATTGTGGTTTTGTTGCGATTTAAGAATTCATACAGACCTTCTGCAATATTTATCCAAGTTGTTTTTTCGTTGTCCATTTTGGACCTCCTTTATATATGTTTTCTAAATTAATTGACTAACTTTGTTTGTTAATTGCGTTTCTTTATATGCTTCAAGAGCTCTAACCCTGGCTATATCGTGATCAATAATGGGAAATGGGTATGTTTTACCTAATTTAATTCCAGCTATGCTTAGCGTTCTCTCAGGGCTCTGCCAAGGCTGGTGGAGCCAAACTTGCGGAATTTTGGATAGTTCTGGTAACCATCGTTTCACATACTTTCCGTCTGGATCAAAACGTTTTCCTTGAAGTGTTGGATTGAAGATCCGGAAGTAAGGCATCGAGTCAGTTCCAGTTCCTGCAACCCATTGCCACCCCATAATGTTGTTTGCCAGATCGGCATCAACCAACATATCTTCAAAGTGCCTCGCACCTTTATTCCAGTGAATCAACAGGTGTTTGGTTAAAAATGAAGCTACGATCATTCTCACCCGATTATGCATGAATCCAGTTTCCGATAATTCTCTCAAACCGGCATCAACTATTGGGTAACCTGTTTCACCTAATTTCCAAGAACTGAAACCACTCGTGTCATTTACCCAAGGGAACCGCTGGAATTGTGGTTTGATTGGGTTATTGATTGACCCTGGGTTATGGATCAGCACATAGTGAGCAAAGTCACGCCAAGCAAGTTGTTTTAAAAATTGATTTTGGGCATCTATGTTTTCTAACTCAGATATAGTTCTTGACCAAATCGTAAAAGGACTTACTTGCCCGAAGTGGATATATGGTGACAAGTTTGAATTGCTCATGTGTGGTATGTTTCGAGACTTTTCATATCCCTCGAGTTTCGTTGAGATAAAGTTGCCCAAAAGTTGATTTGCACCGTCTTCGCTTGGAGACCAGTAATCTACTAAGTTCTTATTTCTACTGGACGTCGTGTTTCTCTCGAGCTCATCTATAGAAAGATTGCCGTGATCAAACGAGGGCATCGGTAAAACATTTGGTTTTTGAGAGCTGGCTCCAAACATAGGTAATTTGTTTGCTTTATTCCAGAAAGGAGTAAAAGTTTTGTAATGACCACCATCAAGATTTCTTATTTCTTCCGGGTTCCATAAGAGTTGTCCCTCAAACGAACTGTGTTCTATGTTGAGCTTATCCAGACGAAGAGAAATCTTTCTGTCGAGTGATATTCGGTTGGGCTCGTAGACTTTGTTCCAGTATATGGCCCGAGGAGATATTTGATACGCGAGTTTAGAAATAACATCTAAAGGGTTGCCTTTGAGTATGACTAACTTTGAGCCAACTGACTTTAAGTCATGATCTAGGCTTCGAAGAGACTTTAAAAGCCACCAAACTGATCTAGTTTCGTAAGATGCGGTCATATCACCCTCATATCCCCATATATATATGGGGAGAATCGGAGCATGCTTGGTTACCGCTTCAGTTAGAGCCCTGTTGTCTGCCAAACGTAGATCTCGTCTGAACCATACCACTGTTGGATTTGTTGAATAAGTCATTATTTTGATCCGGTAGTTATCTAATAATGTAATTATGCAACTTGGTCGCCAGCAGTAAGTGATTCTGGATTTGCATGCCACATTGTGCCATCTTCATCTACTACCACTACTTGCCTAGATGTATTTTCAAGTAACTGCCTGAGACTATATCCACGCAATCTTTCCAGTAATCCTGGATCTACTAATGAAAAAGGTATGATAATCACGTCAATATTCTCTTTTTCAGCCCACTCGGCGAGATGTCTAAATCCATGAGTTGTCGGGAGGATTGCTCCGGCTGAAATTCCACTATTTTCGAGCTGATTTAGTTGTTTTGCGATCGGCGAGCGACCGAACAGCATTAAGTCACGTTCATTTAGTATTCGGATCCACTTGCTGCGATCCTCTTCTGGATACGGGCTTGCCAAGTACGATGCAGCAGATAATTCAAATAAAATTAAATCCGCTGAATTAGCATTAGCAAGTTCTGCTGCCTGGCTTCTTAAAAGTTTCATAAGAACTGATTCTGATCTTTCCGTTAGCGTCATGATCTTTTTTATCGGAGTTTTCAATTGGGTTTTCAGTGCAATTCGAGCACTTTGTAATGACCGATTTTGTTGGTTCAAGTCTTCGAGGTGACTAACAATTGCATTTACGACTCGTGTGTCATTGGTAGCGAATCCTTTGAACATTTTGCCTGGTTCGGAAAGTCCTCCTTTGGCGAACCGGCCTTCAGCAGAGGTTTCCCATGCTACAAATCCAATCGGCGTAGGGCTAGTGGAAACTAAGTACCACTGGTTCGCTAGTGCGGTTGTACTCCGGTCAAGAGTTACCCATTGCATGTCGGAAGGGATAACCGTTTCGGGCGGTACCCCCTGTCCAAAAGCGACTACCTTAGCCCCGGCCTCAACGATTTTCTGGTACCGTTTGCCCTCAATGATCATCTTTTCAGCTGTCTGAAATCCAACGTATAGATCAGCCCCCTGCTCCCTAGAACGAATTTCGTCTTCGATTTCTCGTGTAAACGTTAACATGTCCATAGGACTATTAAGGAAGTGGAAACCCTCCATAGGAGGCCCGTCTCCTCGAAGCTCACTCTCCATGCGCTTAACGAAGCCGTCAACTCCTGTTGGATCACTATCTGTTCTATCTTCTTTTTCTATTGCCCAATGCATAATACTCTCTACTTTATTTAAATTTGATGATTGTCTTAGATGTTTAGAAAGGCAAACGACGTATGTGAAAGAGTCTGCCTATCCAGTACAACATAAACCGAACATGATTACTGTTAACTGATGATTACAAATTGATTAACTGTTAGTTAAAGTTTCGTCTTCTAATGAAGATCAGTTGACAAGTTTGATTACTACACTGCAACAAAGTCGGTCGGTTTAAATAATCTACGGCGAGTGTGGGTTCGGCGAGCACTAATCTCGGGCATAGTCTCTATATACTTTACGCGACTGCACATCAAGCATTGCAGGTATTTGCCATGTATATCACCCCTCATCACAATGTCACCGTTACACCTACCGCAGCCTTTTAACAAAATCATTTTGATTACTCCATGTCAGTTTGTCGTTAATATTTGACATCTGATATGCTTATGTGTAGCTTATTTATAGCTCGTATGAATATCGATGTCTCATATAATCTACATTAATATGGTATAAATGTAACATACCAGTAATATGATGTCAACTATATTCTACAAAATAAGTAATTTATAACTGGAGTCCTTTTATGGGTACAAGTCAAGATTTGGAAACTTTGAGAAATCGGTATGTTGCTGCATTACTAGATGGAGATGCGTATAAGGCCAGGCGAGCTGTGTCCGATGCTCAGAATAGAGGGCTTGAAATTCAGGCTGTTTATGTTGACCTATTAGCTTATTCCCAATCTGTTATAGGGCAAATGTGGCATGATGGAGAAATTAATATCGGAGTCGAGCACCTGGGCACGGTAATTACTCTAGAAATAATGAGCGAGTTGAGAGCGCAGGCCAGTAAGACGCGTAAATCTAATGGATTTAGGTCTGTTGTTGTACCTGTTGAGGGAGATACTCATATAGTGGGATCCAGAATGCTAAGTGATTTTTTGATTATTGATGGGTGGGAAGTTGATTTTATGGGAGGCCCTACTCCAGGGAAAGATCTTGTTGATTTTGTTAAGAACAGATCTGTGGATATGGTGGCTATTTCTGTCACAATACCAACTTATATAAACAATGCTAAGTCGATAATACGTGCTTTGAAATCAATAAGTCCCAGTCCTAAAATATTGATCGGTGGCCTAGCTTTGACTAGTTCGGAGGTTGAACTAAATTCTCTTAACTGCGACGCAGTGGCGTTAAATATTTTCGAAGGCATAACGCAGGCTAGAAGTTTGGTCGGAATTACCGATGGAGGATTCACTTTAGAGGAACATTTAGCTGCCCTTGGGTCTAGAATCAGGGCTGCAAGGTTAGAGAAACAGATGACACAGCAAGACCTTGCGAATGCTTCTGAACTCGATCGGACATATATAAGTGCCTTAGAGCAAGGCAAGCAGAATGTAACCTTCGGGGCTGTATTGAGAATATCTAAAGCTCTAAATCTAGGACTAAATCCAGGAGGTCGCTGGTTCGATCCCAGTCAATAGGACCAGCAATCCAGTTTGTAAAAGAATCTCTTGATTATTGAAGAAAAGGATCGGGGGACATTACATCTCCCGATCCTTTTCCGGCAATTTAATGCCGAGACGGTTATCCAGGGTTACTCAGCAGTAGGCAGAAGTACGGTATCAATCACATGGATTGTTCCGTTGCTCCCCTGGATGTCAGTGATTATGACTTGGGAATCATTGATTTTCACAACATCTCCCATCACGGAAACAGAAACAGTTTGACCTTGTAAGGTTGTAGCTGATTCAAGCGTAACTACGTCAGCAGCAAGCACATTACCGCTCACCACGTGGTATAGCAGAATGTCTTTCAATGCTGGTATTGTTTCCAGCAGAGAGGCAACTGTACCCTCAGGTAATTTGGCGAAAGCATCATCTGTTGGAGCGAATACAGTAAATGGACCCTCTCCAGCTAACACAGAATCAAGTTCTGCTGCTTGTAATGCTGCTACCAGTGTAGTGAATCTGCCGTCTTCGACAGCTATATCTACAATGGTTTTACTTACTTCTTCGGCTACTTCTACTACGACTGCAGTTGCCTCCACAGCCATTTCTTGTTCAACCATCGTTTCCTGCTCCACCATTTCTTCAGTGGTAACCTCTTCGCTACAGGCCACTAAAATGGAGCCGAGAATTGCTAAGATTCCTACAAGTACTATGGATTTAGCATTTCGATAATTGATCCACTGTTGGAAAAAATTAATACTCATCAAATTGTAATCTCCTTAAGTTTGATTTAGAGCTATGCCTAAACTATATAAACAACAATTGATGAAGCAATGTGTTATATATTCGACACTGTTACAGTGTACTTAGTGAGACAACGATTGTCAAATATAGACTACAATAATAAATAGTTATGTAGAATATAGTCTATTAGAGTATCTATTGTTGTAGCAATCTATTCTAGATGAAAACAGGTTTAGATCTTACTAGTTTGGTGTTGCCAAGAAAACAGGAATTAATCTGTCAGTTTTTTGTTGATATTCGTCATATGGAGGATATGCTTCAACAGATAAAGCCCATAGCCGCTCTCTTTCCATAGGGTCTTCTATTTCTTCAACCTTCATGCTTATTACAGTTGGTCCATCTTGTATCTCAACTTCAGGGTTTGCTTTAAAATTGTGATACCAAAGAGGGTGTTTTGGGGCCCCGCCTTGGGAAGCTATGAGGACATAATTTAGACCATCTTTAACTGTCATTAACGGAGTTTTTCTAATAGCATCTGTTTTCCAACCCCTATGGGTAATGATCACTACAGGCAGGCCTTGCATTGTTGTGCCTTCAGTGCCTCCGCTTTTTTCATATAGTTCGACTTGATCCCTGACATACTTTAATGGACTTGGAATATATTTACTCATAATAAATCGATTATAGGTGACAAGTTTGCTATTAGGAAGGGAAGCGTAGATTATCTAAAGTAACCAAGAGAGTTTCTATAGAATGCGTGGAGTAGAGAGTAGATAGTCCGATAATTTTCTCAATTGGTCCCAGACTTCCATTGTTATCCGATTATGCCAGTCGCTTTGATCGCCCCAGGTCTGTGTATGACCTGCTCGCAAAAACCATCCAGGACTAGGTTCAGAAAAACTCTCTATGTGAATATCACCGATGATTTTTGCTAGGCTCTTTATTTCTAAGTCATTAGACAGGGTATGGGTTAGCCCACCACTGTCATTACCCTTCCAAATCGTATCGATGACTTTGCCAAAAACAGGGAACGATTTTTTCCTAACTGTCTTTATTTTGATTTTATCTTTTCCTGAAACAAGCCTCTCATCTGGAACTATAAAAATATACTTCCAAGATGGCGGGCTGTCCTTGGAACGATCTTTTTTACAAATATTTATCCATTTGATCGGGTGATCCTGTATGTTAATAATGCCTTGTCTTCTCGTATACCATTCATCCCCAATTTTTTCTTGCTCCATGCCACGTTCGGCCATTTCAGCCTTAATGCCAAGCTTGATTAATGTATTTGCTAAATTATCCCGAGATTTATCTCTAAAAGTTTCTTTAAGCTTGTTAACCATTTTTAAAAGCCCTCAACACAATGCAGGGATGATTTTATCTTTAATGTGGAGCTGAGGAGGCTCGAACTCCTGACCTCATCACTGCCAGTGATGCGCTCTCCCAACTGAGCTACAGCCCCATTTTTAACTGAAATCATAACTTTTATTGTACCAAATTGAACTTAAAAATAGCAGATTTCAACACTTTTTCTGAAATCCTTCTAAACACGTAATAAGAATTTAAGTATATTAACTTTAGGAATCCTTATAGATTCATCATAGATTCATCGCGAGGTTCGCAGCGCCCTCCATTTAATTTTTATGTATAAACAATAATAGAAAACTTATTGTTATTTACTTCACAAACTAATACCATTTAACTAGATAGGCCCGAATAGTAATAGTACTAATTGGTGCTATGTAAAAACTATAAGGTTAAACTGTCTAATTGTTATCTCCTCCTAAGATCAAGTCATTTTCATTTTTTGAAAATTATAATCTAACTAATAATCCAAAAGCTGACATTCTGTCCGGCTTGACTGTGGCTCTCGCACTTGTACCTGAGGCCATTGCATTCGCTTTTGTAGCTCAGATAGCGCCAATTGCTGGTCTTTACGCCGCGTTTTTCTTAGGGTTAATAACATCAACTGTTGGTGGCAGAAGCGGAATGATATCGGGTGCTACAGGAGCCACGGCAGTAGCAATGGTTGGATTAGTAGTGATCCATGGTGCTGAATACTTGTTTGCCGCACTGGTAGTAACTGGACTCATTCAGATTGCAACAGGATTATTTAAATTAGGTAAATTCATAAAACTAGTTCCATACACCGTAATGCTTGGTTTCGTTAATGGCCTAGCTATAGTCATATTTTTAGCACAGCTGGGTCAGTTTAAAATATTTTCCCACGAGACTTCATCGAAAGCTATCGATCCAGACAAAGGTCATAGTGCTATCGATGTGATATTCAGCGGAGGCTGGATGGAAGGTTCAAATTTATTAATAATGATTGGGCTGACGGTGTTAACAATGTTAATAATCTGGTTGTTACCAAAAGTGCCTAAAGTCGGAAAAGTTATACCAGCTCCATTAGCGTCGATCATATTAATATCTGGTGTAGCTTTAGTTTTAAATTTAGATACACGAAACGTGGGTGATTTAGCAAGCGTGTCTGGCGGGTTTCCTGTTTTTCATATTCCCTCGGTACCCTTAAATTTATCCACATTATTTATTGTGCTTCCATTTTCATTAACAATCGCTGGAATCGGGATAATTGAAAGCTTATTAACTCTGACTTTAGTAGATGAAATAACTGACACTAAAGGAAATCCAAATCAAGAATGCGTCGGACAGGGAATAGCAAATTTTGTTTGCGGATTTTTTAAATCTATGGGTGGATGTGCAATGATTGGGCAGACAATGATAAACATGGAATCAGGAGGACGTGGAAGATTGTCAGGTATATCAGCAGCGATTTTCCTTCTAGGATTTATTTTATTTTTTTCAACTTTGATAGAAATGATACCTTTAGCTGCGCTTACAGGAATTATGATGATGGTCGTTATTGGGACTTTCGCATGGCCGTCACTTAAACTGTTGACCAGAATACCTAAATTAGATGCTTTCGTAATAATACTAGTTACTGGTGTAACGGTAGCCCAGGACTTAGCTATCGCTGTTGTCATTGGAGTATTAGTATCATGTTTAGTTCATGCTTGGAAATCTAGTCAACAAATAGAAATAAAAACAATACATAATCAAGATGGAAGCAAATCTCATTTCCTTAATGGAGTCTTGTTTTTTGGCACTGTCTGGAAATTCAAAAATATCATATTGCCCGATAGATTCGATGAGACAAACGTAATTATTGATTGTAGTAATGCAAAACTGGCTGATTCTTCTGCACTAGAAGCAATTAATTCTCAAATACCTAAATACAACAAAACAGGTAAAACTCTTCAGCTTACAAATTTGGGATATGAGTCTTTAAAATTAATTAAGAAAGCTAAGCCGGTGTTGGATATAAAAGTTACACCCGAGGAAGAGTACAAGACTATTTAGCTTCTGTATGAAATAGATTTGACCCTTTGGATAGCTGCGCTGCTAATCGGAAAATGTATTAATGCTGAAACCAGACCAAGCACAACACAAGCTAGCCACATTGCGTCATAGGTTTGGTATTGATCAAAAATCCTTCCGCCCAACCAAGACCCCAAAAAAGAGCCTATGTTATGCGAAAGTAAAGTGATTCCGAACAACATAGAGGTATAGGACTGGCCGAAAATATCAGCAATAACACCAGTGGTTAAAGGTACAGTGGATAGCCATAAAAGTCCAAGAACACCAGCGAATAACAACACTGTAAATTCATTTTTGGGAGCAAAAATAAACACCAAAAATACAAGCGACCTAAAAAAGTAAATACTGACCAGCAGGTTTTTTTTGGACATGCGATCACCCAAAAAGCCATACATCAATGTACCAACAATGTTGAAAAGACCGATTAGAGCCAAAGACCACCCTGCTAATGATTTTAATCCTTCATCGTCAAGATACGCCGGAAAGTGTGTTGCAATAAAAGTCACTTGAAAACCACACACAAAAAATCCAAGTGTTAATAGGTTAAAATTCTTGTTTTTAAGTGCCTCAGACAGCGCTTCTCTAACGGTCTGTTTAAATTCACTTGTCTGTTGATCATTATTTTTTGAGAAACTTATTAAATAAGAAAATATGAATAGAAAAGCACTTAAGATCAGTAGCCCATACAAAGCCGTTAGCCAACCGTAATTCAGGATAAGAGCATTAATAGAAGGGACTATAATAAATTGACCAAGTCCTCCGGCAGCCATCACTATTCCAAAAAATAATGATTTATTCCGAGGACTTACATTTCTACCGACCACCGTCATTGTTATACCAACGAACCCTGCAGCTCCAAAACCACTCAATGATAATGAACCAACTAAATCAAGTGCACTTGAAACATTCACTAGCCAAAACTGGCTGATTAACTGGAGTGCAACTCCAGCTGCCAGTGCTTTTGCTGGCCCGTACCTGTCAGCTAGTCCTCCGAAAATAGGAGCGCCCAATCCGCTAAGTAATACTTGTAAAGCAATACCAAAGCTGAAAACTTCTCTTCCAAGATTTAAATGGTCGCTGATTGGTATAAGAAAAAGCCCAAGACTAAAATTCCCGCCTCTTTCTATTAGAATCAAAGCTCCCGCAGAAATCAGCACCAAAATAACAGCTAGATTAGTTTTTTTTATATTTTCACTCAATTGAATTTCCTCAAAAAGTGCAAATAAAAACTAGATCATTAAAATCGAAATTATCTACTACATTTATAGTGACGAAAGAGGCTATGAGTAAAATTAGTGCAAAACTTCTAACGGGCCAAATGAAACGATTGTAATCTGCTTGAGATGTCTCAGATATTGTTACGCGTACAGAGGTATAGAACAAGACTTCTATACTGATCCAGATGGAAAAAAAGGCCATTAATATGTAGGCTGTAGTCATAAAATTATTATAGTAAATACCATCTTTTTAGCAATTCTATATCTTTTGTGAGAAATCGACTTTATATTTATTTAGAACACTTTTGCGAATCAACAAGGAACTGTTATAAGCTCACAACCTAGGGTTTTTATGTCAAATTCAGGGCCATATGTAGGATTAAAAGTGTTAGATTTGGATTCTGATCTAGCTGGCTCATATGCCAGTATGATGTTGTCAGATCTGGGCGCAGATGTAACGAGGATTAATCTAGGGTTTTCTGAGATTGATTATAGCGAACCGATGTTTAATCTTTGGAATAGAGGCAAGCGTTATATTGACGCTGATCTTAACTCTAATGAAGATATGGAAAACATATTGAACCTGGCCTACAACTCAGATGTTGTGATTAACACATACCGGCCAAGTTTAAAAACCAATCAACCCATTGAACTCGACTTAATGAAACTAAAACAAAGTAATGTGGTTTATTGCCTAATATCTCCATTCGGTGAAACTGGGCCACTTGCAAAGCATCCTGGTGGTGAGGGTGTTGTATCCAATCACGTTGGTTTATATGGAGATCAAGGAGGCTGGGAGCAACCTCCAGTTTTTATTCATCTGCCGGTAGCCACCTATGGTGCTGCATTTCTTAGTGTAAATGGGATAGGAGCCGCGCTTTGGTCACGAAATAAACATAAATTGGGTCTTAAATTAAATATATCTTTGTACGATTCAGCTATAGCTATGTTTAGTGGTTCTATGGTTTTATCACCGAATGTCACTCCGTGGATAAGATATGCAAAAGATCAAAAAGGCGCAAATCCTGTTTATAGACTTTACCAGTGCTCCGATAATGAATGGATATTTATTGCATGTGGTAACGAAACATTTTGGAACAAACTTTGTATTGCTCTCGATAGATTAGATTGGGCAAGTGATCCGCAGTTTGATGGCGCTCCATGGAACCTAAAACTTGATAATCGCGATGTTTTAATAAAGATGATTCAAGATGTGATTATAACGAGGGATTCTGAACATTGGCTGAAACAATTTGAGCAATACGATGTGCCTAGCATAATAGCTTCGACCAAAAAGGCATTTGTAGATCATCCCCAAATTGTAGCTAACTGTTTATTTGACTCAAACTCAAACAACAAAAAGCAAATTGGATTACCATTAAAATTTCAACGCACCCCTGGAAGGATTGGCAACCAGCCAATCAAGACGACCTTTAAAGAGAGTGCTTCTACGATTGAAGAGCGGTTTATTAGCCCCAACAGTGGATCAGAAAATCCGCCTGATTTTAAAAAAAGTGGACCCTTAAAAAGCGTAAAAATAATAGATTTGACTGGCTACATTTCTGGATCATATGCGGCGAGTATTCTGGCTCGACTTGGGGCTGATGTAATCAAAGTTGAGTCCCCTGTAGGTGACGGTTTTCGAGCCTTAGGTGGTTCTTTTCAAACGTGGAATCATGGCAAACGTGGAATTGTAATCGATTTAAAAGTACAACAGGGCAAATCTGTGTTTCACGATTTAGTAAAACAAGCAGATGTAGTTATGGAAAACTATCGTCCTGGAGTTTCCAAGGTTCTGAATGTCGACTATCAAAGCCTAACAAGAATAAACCCTAGTTTAATATACTTGTCCTTGACCGGTTTCGGCTCGTTAGGTCCAATGAAGGACAAAGCTGCATTTGATCCTTTAATTCAGGCAATGTCAGGAGCAATGATAGAGCAATCTGGACGTTTGAGTGATCCAGTTTTCTTGAAGTTAGCGATGGCGGATTATGCATCTGCAATGTTGGCAAGTTTTGGTGTCATTTCAGCTCTTGTCGAAAAGAATAAAACGGGACTTGGTCAACATATTGAAACGTCTCTCCTACATGGTGCTGTAGCTATGCAGGCTGGGGAATTCCAGAAGTTTTTCGATCGAATTTCGACCGACGGTCCTGTTGGGATGGAGGGCCCATGCGCGGCATATCGTCTGTATAAGACACTAGATGGACATATTTTTCTATCTTGTCAGGATGATAACAGCTTCAAACGTGCATGTGAGGCTTTAGGATTGGATGCACTTTCTCTGAGATATACCGATTTTAAACGTAGAGAGACAAATGACAAGATAATTGGGAAAGAGTTCGAAAACGTGATTGGCGAACTTAAAACAGATGAAGTCTTAGATTCTTTAACATCTGTTGAAGTTGAGTGCTCAGCATCCTCCCATACGATCAATATCCATTCAGATATTCATGCAATCAAGACTGGAGTAAGTGTTGAATCACAGACTTTTGTTGGTCCTGTAAAGCATATGGGTACGCCTTTTATTTTTGATTCGAGTAGGGTTACCCATATTAGTTCAGCCCCTGATTTTGGAGAGCATTCTAAAGAAATATTAAATCAGCTTGGCTATTCATCTAAGAAAATAGCAGCTTTAGAAAACCTTGGAGCGATAATTTAACGCTTTAGTCAAAAAAGAACCAGTTTTCATCACTCTCAAACGCCCAGACCATGTATGCCTCATCTTCTTTATATTTGCTGCTTCCCTCAAACCAACCAGCCTCAGAATCTCTGTCACATGGTAGAGGATTAGCGTCCCTTTCTTCTTTCGTTACGATTACATCAGATACAGAATTTAATCCTCTGGCTTGGTACTCTGATAGCACTTCATCTGTAGCGACTTGCAGAAAAGATACCAAATAGGATTCTCTTGAATTTACCCTGACCTCAACAGCGATCTCTGCCCAAGCTACTCCATTGAGGTGTCCTATATATTGTCCAGCGGTAACTTTAGAGCCAAATATAAGGCTCGGGTCAAGATTGACATGGTAGAAGTTGAAGTAGTATCCCCCATGCTCATCTGAACTGATAGTGAACTGAGCCTCCGGTCCATATGAGTTAGAGCTATATACCACATCTTGGACAACACCATCCACCGGAGAAAAGAATTTTATCGACATCCAATCAAATGTATGTGGGGTTGTTGAATACAAAGCGTTATCCCTTGGTACTCCAACTGGAATCATATAATGTTTCATGCTTCTGCAACTTGCTCCAGTTGGGTCATATTCAGATGTATTGAATGAATAATCATGCCCAACGCCCGATCGTATTTTTGATGTTCTCCCTAGTTTTTCTAATTCCGCAAAATTAGCTTTAGCTACTTTAGGCAAATTGTCAGGATCAAATTCCCCATCGATATAATATCCGTCTGATTCTTGATTTTCTCCTTCAGTATTTTGTTTGACTTCTCTCCTAATGGATTCTTCACATCTTGATCTGTATTCCTCCTCTACTTCAAGACAAGGGTTAATTCCTCCCATTCCCTCCATATCTGCAATATCCATAGTCATTACATCGTGATCTTCACCTTCATCCATGTCATCTAACATGCCCATCTCTTCGGCCATTTCCATCATATCTTCCATGCTCATTCCCATCTTTTCTGCCATTTCACACATGCTTCTTTGAGTTAAGTCAGGAATATCAGAGCATTCATTTATTTCCATTGGAGACGAAGTTGTTGAGTCATCAGTTTCAGTAGGAATTTGAGTTGGCACTATCGTAGGGACCTGAGTGGGCTCAGTGGTCGGAGTCGCGGGGATAACGGTAGGCGGTATTGGTGTGGGAGTATTCTCAGGGGTAGGTGTATCCGTAGCAACAGGTTCAGCCGGATCAGATTCTTCAATCGGCTCGGAGACTGCAACTTCCACACTAGATTCTGTGTTAGAACTTATTTCCTCAGATGGTTCTGTGTTTGTTCCGCATCCTGTTATTAGCACTGACAACACTACTAAAATTAAAAAGCTAGTGATTTTCATTGTTATTAATATCCCTTAAAATTTATGATTTACCAGTATTTAGATACCTCTGGCTCTTCCTTGGTCATAATTTCTAAGAGTGCAGGTTGGCCATTTTTATTTGCTGCTAAAGCGCGTTCCATTCCTGCAGAAATGTCCTCGATTTTTTCAATTCTTTCTCCGTGCGCTCCCAATCCTTTTGCCACAGTAGCATAGTCGCCTTCTAGTTGATTACTTCCATATGTGTCTGCTGCAACTGGCATATAGTTAGCTGCATATCCAGTCATCACTCCATTATGTAAAACAATGGTAGTAATACCAATCTTGTTGCGAGTAGCAGTCTCTATATCCAGACCAGCCATTCCAAATGCTGCATCTCCCATAAAATTAATTACTGTCTTTTCTGGTTTGGCAAGCTTAGCTCCTATTGCTAGTCCGAGGCCATAGCCTAATTGAGTGGATTTACCCCAACCAATATAGCCGTGTTGTTCAACAGGTTTCCAGAATGGCACAAGTTGATCTCTTGGATAGCCAGAGTCGTGTGTCACTATTGTGTTTGATACATCAACAGTTTTTTCAATCTCTCTGAATACCCTATAAGGGCTTATCGGGATTTCATTCGAAGACAACCTAGGCTCCCATTGCTTCATCCATTGTTTTCTCTGCTCTTCTATCTGCTCAGCGGTTCCTTGCCTAGGTTTAATATTTCTATTTTTTAATTCATGGATAATTTGTTTAATAACAAGCTTTGCGTCTCCGACTGCCCCATAATTTATTGAATAATCCTTATGGAGGTCCTCGCTATGGTTGGTTATTTGTATGATTCCTGCTTGATCTGGAACGGGAGAGCCAAATATAGACTTAGTGAAACTCGTGCCTATACCAATCATCATGTCAGTTTCGTTTAAAAAGTGGGCTGCCATGCCAGTAGCGGTTCTAGCAGCACAGCCTAAAGATAGTGAATGATTTTCAGGGAAGCCACTTTTCCCAGCTAGCGTGGTTACTACTGGTATACCTGTTAATTCGGCCAGTTCGATTAGCTCTGATGAAGCGTCTGAGTACATTATCCCTTGTCCGGCGGTGATTACTGGGTTGGTTGATGCTTCAATAGCCCCAACTATATCGGACACATCTTGAGGGTCAGCCTCGGACCGGATTTGCTTTACAGGTGTATAGTTAAAGTTTTTTACTTCATGCGCAGCCACGTCTACAGGTATTTCGACTAGTACAGGACCTGGCCTACCATTTCTCAAATTACTAAAAGCAGACCTCATAACGTCAACAGTTCGGTCTGCTGACATAATGTATGATGCCCATTTTGTGATCCCTTTGTAATGGTCTAGAGAATCGAAGTTTGGGTGAACTCCAACTCGATCTTGGGGATTTCCTCCTGGAAGTAACAGAATCGGCACAGAGTCTGCATAGGCTTGAGCAACTCCACTAAAGGCATTTTCTGCACCTGGACCATACTGCATTGTGAATACACCGATAGTTTTACCGTTGGTAACACGACTTAGGGCGTCCGCCATATTCACGCCCGCGCGTTCTTGTCTAACAATTACTGGCTTGATTCCCTCTTTAGCAGCAACGTCTATGATGGATTGATGGGGAAAAGCTGCTATCCAATCAATTCCTTCTGCCTTCAATATTCTGCAAATCGCGGTATCTACGTTCAAATCACTATCCTCACTTTCATTTATATTTTCAATAACATTAAATATTTTATTCAGTTTATTTACAGGAACGGAATTTACAGCATAGCAAGGCTAAGAATTAAGTATTTTGAGAGTGGGCAAACCTATTTTGCTGAAATAGCAATTACATCTGTAAGCTGCAAACGCAAACAATTAACCTTAACTGGATCTAGACCATGCACTCTCCCTCACCTCTTTCTAGAACGTATTTAATTGTTTTATCCCAATCCATATATTTAGGTAAAGTGTCGCGATTTAATTCGCCCACATCTTTATATTCTTCAACAACCTTCTCAAACTTTTCTGATCCAAACCTAACAGCAAAATCCTTGAATTCTTCATTTTCAGCTCTTTCTGACATATACGTTTGAATTATTTTCTTCAAAGCATCTGGAGCATTCTTAGCAGGTATTTTGGCTTTAACTCTAATTCCAAAACGAGCATCATTAGCCGCATAACTTCCACCTAAGAATAATTCATATGCAGGTACTTGCCCTCCAGGCGCTTTAGCCGCTGCTCCATGAAACCCGATATCAGCTATATGATGTTGGCCACATCCATTTGGACAGCCGCTCATTTTGACATGCATCTTTTTAACCAACGGGTCATCAATGTTTAGTTCTTCAATTATGCTTTCAAGCGCTCGTGCAAGGCCCATTGAGGACGTTATTCCTAGTTTGCAGCTATCGGTCCCAGGGCATGAGACTACATCGCTTATTTGATGAACACCACTATCGCCTAATCCAATCTTTTCTAGTTCACTCCATAATTCATACAGTGCATTTTTTGGAACCCATCTAAAAGTTAGGTTTTGCTGATGGGTAATCCGACACCGACCTCCAGCAAATCTTCTTGATAAATCAGCCAGGCTTTGGAATTGCCGCACATCTAGATCGCCAAGTTTTACCTTAACTGTAGCAGTGTAATATCCCGCCTGTTTTTGAGTCTCTACGTTAGAGTCACACCATTGCTCGAATTTTGGATCTGATGAAGCCGGTTGTTTGAAATCCGCATCTTGTTTAGGAGCATCTAATAGTTCATCTTCGATAAAAAGTAGATTCTTTGGATCAAACGATTTTTTTGCCCAATCACCTTCCATCTCTTTTTCAACTAAATCTCTAAAATCATCAATTCCGATTCGGTCGATTAGAAACTTCACCCTAGCCTTCATACGATTGCGTCTTAATTCGTTGGACTTATGGAACACTCTAAGGGCAGCTTCTGTAACTTTTAAATATTCATTTTCGCTTACAAATTCGTATAGGGTGGGTGCGAGGCGAGGCATAATTGATGTGCCTCCTCCCATAAACATTTTGAATCCTTTTACCCCATCTTTGATTTTAGGAACAAAGCCTACATCATGAATCGGAGTGATCGCACAGTCACTTTCACATCCAGAGAAAGCTGATTTAATTTTTCGTGGCATCGATTGAGTAAAAGGATGCCTGACGAAATAACGTGCGTATGCCGCGGCGTAAGGGGTCACATCGAATGGTTCATCACCGCATACACCTGCCATTGGACAACCTGTAACATTTCTGACTGTGTTGCCACAGGCTTCTCTGGTGCTTAGGCCGACTTCAGCTAAAATATGCAACCCTGCAGCTGCGTCTTCAAGTTTAACGTGGTGAAACTGGATATTCTCTCTAGTAGTTATATGTCCTTTTCGAAGCGGTGTATATCTATCTGCAAATATAGATAATGCATCTAGTTGGTCAGCGGTCAATCCACCAAAAGGTGCTTTAACTCTAACCATCTGAACATCCGCTTGACGTTGTCCATAGACTCCTTGACGAAGTCTAAAAGCCATAAATTCTTGCTCAGTATTCCATTCACCGGCTTGAAATCTCTTTACTTCATTTTCAAATTCCTCCAGTTCCTCAGGAAGAATCGGAATTACTCTGTCTTTGCTTGCTTTGTCTTGAATTTGAGTCATAATATTTCTTCTGTGCTGATGAGGTATATAGTTTGGGAAAATTAAGTATATTCCCAATGCTCATCAGATTATTATCACAATTAGATTAATACTAAACCGAAGTCATTTAACATGCAATTCTAAGTTAACCCATAAAGAAATTAATTTAATACTTTAATAAAATGAATGTAACAAGTTGTTTTGGAGTACTTTGATGATCGATGTGCCTTTGCTGTTTGCTTTCTCTGCTGGCATGGTTGCTGCTTTTAATCCATGTGGAGCAGCAATGTTTCCAGCTTATGTCGGGTATCAATTATCTGGAGATTCGAATAGAAACAATCTATTAGTGGATAGCTTTAGAGCGATCCTGGTTGGCTTAGTTACTACCCTTGGATTCATCATTGTTTTTGGAGTTGTGGGCCTAATTGTGGCAGCTGGAGGATCTGTGATAGGCCAGTATTTACCGTTGGCTGGTTTAATTGTCGGCATAATTATTACTGCGTTTGGAATTTCCTTGATTGTATTTAAAAAGAAACTAGGGTTTATTGCTGCAAGCAGAGTTAACCTAGGACAGGGTAAAGGGATTAGAAACGTTTTCCTGTTTGGGATCGGTTATGCAGTCGCGTCTGTCAGTTGTGCGCTACCCATATTCTTAGCTGCAGTCGGCATAGTAACAGGTAAATCGGTTACAACTTATGGTGTATTGGAGACAATAATTAGCTCACTTAGCTATGGAGTTGGAATGGGTGTAGTTATGATTGCAGTTGCTCTCGGAGCCGTTTTCTTCAAAGAGCTGGTGAGGAAAATATTGCGAAAAGTTTTTCCATTAGTTGAACCAATAGGAAATTTAGCGATGGTGGGCGCAGGCGCATATCTTATTTACTATTGGTCTATTGGTGATGGTAGTGACTTGCTGTTTTTGAGACTGGAGCAAATTTTCTAAGGTAATTTATTGTGTTTTCACACAATTAGATAGCACTCCGATTCCCTCAACCTCAATTTCTATAGTATCTCCATCATTTAATGTGGCAGTGGTCCCAGGCGTTCCTGTCAAAATTAAATCGCCAGGTTCCATTGTGATAAATTTACTAACCCATTCAATTATTGAAGGCACATCAAACAATAAATCTGATGTGTTACTTGATTGTACTGTTTCCCCATTTAATCTCGCGCTGATAGCTAAATTAGATGGGTCTAGTCCAGTTACTATAAATGGCCCAATTGGGCCGAATGTGTCAGATGATTTAGCTCTAGTCCACTGAAGGTCATTTTTCTGCCAATCTCTTTCGCTAACGTCATTAGCACATGTGTATCCGAATACATAATCAAGAGCATTTTCTTTTGTGGCATTTCGGCACGTTTTTCCAAATATTATCGCTAATTCAGCTTCCTCTTGAACGATGGTTGAGTCTGTAGGTAGGACAATACAATCGTTTGGTCCAACAACACAAGACGGAGTTTTAATAAATGGTTCAGGAACTGATGGTGCAGTTTTATCACCGAGGTGACTCTTATAATTGAGTCCAATCGCAATCATTTTCGATGGGAGTGTAGGAGCTAATATTTTTACTGATGAGATAGATTCGGTATCAGAAGAAACCTCATAGCCTCCCCAGGGCTCTCCAGTAATTCTAGTAACCATATCTCCATCTACTGTTC
>MDSV01041735.1_pt1 | contig 21478 bp, 20 predicted proteins | sample 810851 | NCBI WGS metagenome assembly MDSV01 (sample SAMN05326640, study PRJNA326480) | marine metagenome | isolation source: seawater | place: Atlantic Ocean: North East | collected 2012 | reverse complement strand
GATTTCTATACCTTTTTCATTAACATTTTCAGAAAAAGAAAATGTCTACTTGGTCAACTCAATTATTGAGTCCATTAAAGAATTAAATAAGTAATATGATTACAGCTATAATTCCTGCACGTGGTGGTAGTAAAGGGTTACCTGGTAAAAACATTAAAGAAATAAACGGTAAGCCCTTAATTTCATGGTCAATTAAATCTGCATTAGAATCAAAATTAATTGATGAAGTATATGTTTCTACTGAAGATTTAACTATAAAAAAATGTGCTTTAGAGTATGGCGCAAAGGTTGATGATAGACCTGAGCATTTAGCCTCAGATACTGCTACAACAATTGAAGTTTTAAAAGATTTTATTTTAAAATACCCTAAAATTGATGTTTTAGTTGTTCTACAGCCTACATCTCCAGTTAGAGACTCAGACTTAATTGATTCTTGTATTAAAGAATATAGCTCTGGAAGATATACTAACTTAGCGACAGGGTATTTTTGTAAAATTAAGGAATACGGCACACATAATAATACAAGGCGACAAGACTATAAGGGTTTTTTTTATGATGATGGTAATGTATATATTTTAGAAAAGAAATTAGTTTTAGATGGAAAATGGTGTGGAATTAATCCTTGTAAATTTCCCATAGATAGACATATGAATTATGAAATTGACGATGAAGTGGACTTTATAATTGTAGAATCATTATTAAGAGTAAATAAACAATAGAAAAATGAAATTCAGAATATTTAAACAAGTTCCGAAATTAATTTTTGGAGAAAACAGTATTGAAAGAATAGATGAACTTTTACCAAAAAAAAAGGAAAATGATTATTATGTTTATGTAATAGATGATTTTTTTCAAACTAAAAGTCAAATAATAAACTCCTTAAATGTTGAGAATAATGATCATTTAATATATTTTCCAGCAACTAAAAAAGAACCTACAACTGATCAAATTGACGATTATAAGCAAAAAATTCTGAAAAAATATTTAAATAAATTACCAATTGCTGTAATTGGAATAGGAGGGGGAAGTTCAATGGATGTTGCAAAAGCAATTTCCGTCATGTTATGTAATGATGGTTCTTCTAGTGAGTATCAGGGGTGGGATTTGCCAAAAAACGAAGGTGTTTATAAAGTAGGAATACCTACAATAGCCGGATCTGGTTCTGAAGCAAGTAGAACAGCTGTATTAATGGGGAAAGATAGGAAGTTTGGTATTAACAGTGATTACAGCATGTTTAATGCTATAATTTTAGATAGTAATTTGATTAAAAGTGTTCCTAAAGATCAAAGATTTTATTCAGGAATGGATTGTTATATTCATTGTGTGGAAAGTTTAGAGGGAACTATGATTAATGAACTTTCTAAAGGGATAGCAGATAAGGCCTTATCGTTGTGTACAAATGTTTTTACTAAAAACTCAAAAAATGACATGTTGATTACTGCTTCTTACCTTGGTGGTGTTTCTATTGTTAATTCTGAAGTAGGAATTTGTCATGCTTTATCTTATGGTCTAAGTTTAGAGCTGGATTACAGACATGGTTATGCAAATTGTATAGTATTTAATGTTTTACAGGAGTATTATGGAGAACACGTAAGTTTATTCAAAGAAATGCTATTAGATCATGATATTACTCTTCCAATAAATGTTTGTTCTAGTCTTAATGATGCAGCAATTGAAAGAATGGTTGATATGACTTTACTGATGGATAGACCATTAACGAATGCCTTAGGTAATAATTGGCGAGAAATATTAACTAGGGATAAAATACGTGATTTATATTTAGCAATGTAATATTAGTGAAGAAAAAAATTATTTTTATAATAGAGTCAATTCTATCAAAAAGAGATTATGAAAGATATAAGTTTAATGATTTTATTCAAAATGGTTATGATATCAGTATATTAGATATAACATCCTTTAATAACTTATATTACAAAGAAGATATTAATATTTATTCTATTGCAAAAGAAAGAGTATTCAGCTATTCAAGTAAAAAAGAAATTTTAGAATATATTAAAGGAATTGATAAAAATTCAACAATCATTTCTCTTTCAAGAGTTAATATTAAAACTTTTTTTATTTATAAAAAACTAACTAATAATGGAAACAAAATTGGATTTGTGTTGTTAGGAACAACACCAGACGCATATTTTAATTTTAATAAAAAGACACTTAGAAGTTTATTAAGAAAAATAAAAAATAAAAGAATTCAAAAATTGTATGGTGTTTATTCTCATTTTTATATTGTAGGTTCAAAAGCTGATATCATAAGTTCAGAGAATCATGTTTTATTTAATAAAAAATCACGTTTCATATATTATAATAGTCATGATTATGATTTATACTTAAGTAATGAAAAGTTAAATAATAAAAAAACATCTATGACAAAATATGTTGTTTTTTTAGATGAAGATAATTTCAATCATCCTGATAATAATATTACAGGAATAATGCCAGTTGGTAAAAATTATTATTTTGAATTAAATAGATTTTTTTCAGAAATAGAAAACAAATACTCTGTAAAAGTTGTAATTGCTGCACATCCTAGGTCTAGATATGACAAAATTGGTAATCCTTTTAAATGTAGAGAAATTTTGAAGTTTAAAACGATTGATCTGGTTAAGTATTCTGAATTTGTCCTTGCACATGCTAGTACAGCGATAACTATGTCTGTTATCTACAAAAAGCCAGTATTTTCTTTAACGAGTCGCTATTATCACAATACTTATAATAATTCAATTAAATTTTTTTCAGATACTCTCTCAAGTACTCTTATAGATTTATCTGCTGAGAATTATAGATTACCTAATACTTTTGAAATAAATAAAAAAGCATATAAAGATTATCATGAGAATTACATCAACTATAAAAATTCTAATAATTTGACCTTAGTGAAATTAATACAAGATTATTTCAACACCTGTATTTAATCTGTGATGCCAAAAGAAAATTATTCGTCAAGAATTTCATACACAGTAATAGGTAATATGTTTAGAGCTATAATATCATTTGTTACTTCGATGTTTATTGCTAGAGAATTAGCTCCTGAAAATTATGGAAGATATATTTTTTTGATTGGTACATTTATAGCATTAAAGCAAATACTTGATTTTTCTAGTTCTTCTGCATTTTTCACATTCATATCTCAAAAAAAGAGAAGTTTAAAATTTATTAAAATTTATTGGGTTTATGTAATATTACAACTTTTACTACCTCTTTTTATAATATCGTTAGTAATACCTTCTGACTTAATAAAAACAATATGGCAAGATGAAACTAAAACATTAATAATTTTGGCTTTATTTGCAGTTTTCTTCCAATCTACGGTTTGGCCAATTACTGTTCAAATGGCAGAATCAATACGAAAAACATATTATGTTCAAATCATAAATCTTTCACTAGTTGTTCTTCACCTTTTATCAGTATTATTTTTATGGATTTTTGATTCATTAGCTTTATCTTTTTTATTTATTGTCATTATTGTTGAGTGGATAATTGGTATATTATTTTTATTAAATATTTATAAAAAAAATTATAATGAACCAAGTATAGAAGATTCTAAAAATGAATCTTTGAAAAGTATTTTTAATGAATTCTGGATTTATTGTAGCCCATTTATTCTTTATATGATATTGGGCTTTATTAACGAATTTGGTGAAAAGTGGATGCTACAGGCATGGGCTGGACCTGAACAGCAAGCTTATTTTGGAATTGCAAATCAATTCGCTTCAATTGCATTAATAGTTACAGTGTCAATTATAAAAGTTTTTTGGAAAGAAATTGCTGAAGCTCATGAAAATAAAAATTTTAAATTAGTTAAAAAATTATATTTGAATTCAACAAGAATGCTGTTTTTTATTGGTTTAATGATTTCAATTCCTTTGTTGCCATGGGTTAATGATATTTTATTTATCATTTTAGGGGATTCATATACCAATGGATCAATGGTATTTTTGATTATGTTATTATATCCAATTCATCAAACCATAGGACAAATTAATGGCACAATGTTTTATGCAACCGAGAATACTAAACCGTATGTAATTGGAAATATAATTTTTTTAATTGTAAGTATTATTTTTACAATCATTTTTTTAGCTCCGAAAGATTTTTTAATTCCTGGTCTTGCCATGGGATCTGTAGGACTTGCTATTAAACTAGTTTTGTTACAGTTCATACAAGTGAATGCTTTTTCATGGTTTTTAGCAAAAAAATTCAACTGGAATTTTGATGGGTTCAATCAAATATTTTTGATGATTCTTTCGTTATTATTTATTTATTTATCTCACCTAATTATAGAACAATTGTCTATAAATAATATATATATTGATTTTTTATTAACAACACTATTGTTTTTAGTATTAATGATTGGAATTGTTTTTTATAAGCCTGAAAAAGTAGGTTTAAGTAGTGAGTTTATCAATAATAAATTCCTAGTTATTAAAAATTGGATTAAATAAAGGTAATATGAATGATAAAACCTTTATATTATGGAATTTAAAGCCGCTACCCAAACATAACAACTCAAAATCAACTATTATTTTTTGGAATAATTCTTCTATCATTGAAGATGATTTTCAGATTTCTATTTCAAAGTTTATTGAAGAGAATCGCAGTTTGGTTAAAGATGAATATTTAAAATGGATTAATGACCTTTCACAAAGGTCAAATTTAAATAGTTATTTTTCAACTGATTCTAATTATTCTTTATGGCTTAGTTCAATATTACTAAGCAAACAAGTGATGAGTAGATCATATAATAGTGAAATATTAAAATTAATAGCTTTTAATTTTTATGTAAAAAAAAATAGTATAAATAGAATAAGGATTGAGTCAGATAATTATAAATTGAATTCAATATTATATAAATACTGTACAGAAAATAAAATTGAAATATGCAATTCGGAGAATTTAAAATTTCATGAAAAACCTACCTTAAGTTTTTTAAAAAGTTTGCTATATGCATTTTCTTGGATTTTCAGATTTTATGTTAAAACAATCAATATTAGGCGATTAAGCGAAAATTTTTTTTCTAATCATAATGCGAAAATTACAATTTTTACTTATTTCGATAAAAGTTCAATTAGTAGTTCAAATGAAAATAAATATTGGATAGGGCTAAACAAATATTTAAAAAGTAATAATATTAGTTCCAATTGGATTCACTTAAGTTCAATTAATGATACTTCGGTTAAAAGTATAAGAGTAAACGAAAAATTCAAAAACGATTATAAAAATTCAAATAAAAATGAGAAGCATTTACTTTTGAATGAATTCATGTCTTTACATATTTTTTTTAAATCGTTTGTAATTTGGATCAAATTGGTATTGCGATTTATTAGATATAAAAAAAACATTTCTATTCCAAAAATATGTGGTTTTAATGTGGAGCTATTGTTGAATAATGATTTGCAAAACTCTTTGATTGGTCAATATTCGATTAGTAACATAACGTATTTTAATTTAATTAAAAAAGCCCTGAAAACCCTCCCTAAACAAGAACTTTGTTTATATCCATATGAAAACCAAAGTTGGGAGTATTCCTTATTATTTAATTGGAAGAAATTTTTTGGATCTAAAATTATAGGTAATGCACACTCATCTGTTAGGTATTGGGATTTGAGATATTTTAATCACAAAGATTATTTTGTGAAAAACTTTAATTATTCTTTTCCTGATTTAATTTCGGTGAATAGTAGTATGGCAAAAAAATATTTAATTAATTCTGGAACTCCTACTAATAAAATTGTCGAGGTAGAAGCATTAAGGTATAATTATATTTTAGATTTAGATACTATAGTGAAATATAAAAAAAACAAAGAAATTTTAATTTTGGGAGACTATTCTAAATCTATTACTGAAGAACTTTTAGAAATTGTTTATCAGACATTTAAAGATGTAGATGATATAAATTTTTCCTTAAAATTCCATCCTTTATGTATTTTAGATTTATCAAAGTATGAAAAAATAAACTTTAAAATTATAAATAATACAATTTCTGAAATTATAAATAATTATGAAGTTTGTTTATCCTCTGAATCAACAACTGCAGCAATTGAATTTTGGGAAAAAGATAAAAATCTAATTACTTATGTTAGTGGAATTAATTTTAGCCCATTATTAGGTTGTAAAAATGTAAGTTTCGTTTACAATAGGAACGAGCTTTATAAATCTATTTTATCTAATCTAAAAATATCAAAACCTAATTCCGCTAACAATTACTTTATTTTAAACAAAGAAATACCTATTTGGACAAAAATCATTAAAAACAATTTACAATGAAATTAGAAAACACATACAAAGGAAAAAAAGTATTAATTACAGGAAATACAGGATTTAAAGGATCCTGGCTTAGTACTTGGTTAATTGAGCTAGGTGCTAATGTGTACGGAATTTCAAAAGATGTTCCAACTAATCCATCTATGTTCGATGAATTAAAGCTGGAAAAAATTATTACACATTTTAATGCTGATGTCAGAGATTATCAAACTATAAAGAAGATTATTTCAAATATAAAGCCTGATTTCTTATTTCATATGGCAGCTCAACCAATTGTTGTTACATCATATAAAGATCCAATTGACACAATTTCTACAAATGTTATGGGAACAGCAAACATTTTGGAAGCACTTAAAGAAACTAACATTAAATGTACAGCAATAATTATAACAAGTGATAAATGTTATGATAATGTAGAGTGGGTTTGGGGCTATAAGGAAAGCGATGCATTAGGTGGGCAAGATATATATAGTGGATCAAAAGGAGCTGCTGAATTGATCTTCAAATCTTACTATCATTCGTTCTTTAAAAACACAAATAATTCAAATGTAAGAGTAGCTTCTGTAAGAGCTGGGAACGTTATTGGTGGTGGAGATTGGGCAGACTATAGAATTGTACCAGACTGTATTAGGGCATGGATAGATGGACAAAGTGTTGAAATAAGAAGCCCTAAAGCAACACGGCCATGGCAACACGTATTAGAACCATTAAGTGGTTATTTGACTATTGCACAAGAGTTAAATGAGAATATTGTTCATAATGGCGAAAGCTTTAATTTTGGTCCAAATGCTGAATATAATCAGACAGTTAAAGAACTTCTTGACGATTTGAGTAAGAATTGGAAATTAAAACAAGAACCATCATTTTTATCTAAAGAACCATCAGAGTTTCATGAAGCAGGATTGTTAAAATTAAATTGTGATAAAGCTCTTTTTCATCTAAAATGGCTGCCAACGTTAGATTATAATAAGTTAATAGAATTTACAAGTACATGGTATTATAATTTTTATAATACCAAAACGGACATGTTTGAATTCACTAAAAATCAAATTAAAGAATACGAAAAAATTGCAAAAAAAAATAAACAAATGGAAGAGAATTAGATAAATTCCTGTAAGAAAATTAAAGTTTTTTGCTTTTATTTATGTTTTTTTGTTTTAATTAATTTGTAAGAAAAAATAAATCATGTGGAACTTTAGGGTTTTAGTAAGGATTACAATTTTACGAAGTTTTGTTAATTCTATTTTTAATAGAACAATAACATTTGGCCCCTTATCAAAATTCAAATGGGCCTGTAATCAAGATCATCAATTTTGGATGCCTCTCAGAATGTATGAAAAAGAATGGTTATGAGGTTGACTCGTTGTTTGAATTTCACCACGAACTAATTTGTAAAGAAATAAATTTAATGGACGAAAATGAAAAATTAATTGATGGAATAATATTTTCATCTGTTAAAAAAATTAATCACGAAAATGGAGATATATTTCATATAATTAGGAATTTTGATGAAGGTTTTGAAGGTTTTGGAGAGGCCTATATTTCTAATGTGAAATACAATGAAATCAAAGCATGGAAAAGACATTTTCAAATGACATCCAATATGGTTGTGCCTTTAGGAATTGTTAAAATTGTTATTTTTGATGATCGTAAAAATTCTTCAACTCATGGGATATTTAACGAATTTATATTATCACCTGAAAATTATTTTCGTTTAACAATCCCTCCCAATTTATTATATGGATTTAAGGGATTAGAGAAATCTATAAATATGATAATTAATATTGCTGATATTCCTCATGATCCAATTGAACAAATTAATTACAAAAAAGATTATATAAATTATAAATGGTAAACAAATGAAAGTAATAATACTGGCTGGTGGTTTTGGCACAAGGTTGTCAGAATACACAGAAAAAATACCTAAACCAATGGTTAAAATAGGAAATAAGCCTATTTTATGGCACATAATGAATAGTTATTCAAAATATGGTTATAAAGAATTTTTTGTGGCCCTTGGTTATAAATCTGAGATTATAAAAGAGTATTTTTTAAATTATAAGACATTAAATAGTGATTTTACAGTTGATTTAAAATCGGGTGATTTAACTATTCATAATAATGAAAATAATGATTGGAAAGTAACTCTTTTAAATACTGGATTAAATTCTATGACTGGTGGAAGAATTAAAAGATTTGAGAAATACATTGGAAATGAAACCTTTATGGTTACATATGGAGATGGGGTATGTGATGTTGATATTAGTAAATTGTCAGAATTTCACAAAGAACAAAAAAAATTAATCACCGTTACAGCCGTTAGGCCGAGCGCTAGATTTGGAGAGTTAGATATCAAAAATAACCTTGTTGAAAATTTCCAAGAAAAACCCCAAACTTCTGATGGTTGGATTAATGGAGGATATTTTGTGTGTGAACCAGAAGTGTTCGATTATATTGATGGTGATTCTACTATTTTTGAAAAAGACCCTTTAGAGAAGTTAGCAGCAAGTAAAGAGTTAAGTGCCTATAAGCATTATGGTTTTTGGCAATGTATGGATACAAAAAGAGATCGTGATAGTTTAAATGAAATGCTTGAAAATAATAATGCACCATGGACAAAATTATAAGGTTATCAAAATCAAGCATAGGTGATGAAGAAATAAGAGCTGTTGTAAATGTCTTAAAAGAAGAGTATTTAGGCATGGGATCATATGTTAATAATTTTGAAGATGAATTGTCAAATTATTTTCAAAGTCCTGCTGTTTGTGTTGTTAACGGTACAACAGCATTACAATTAGCACTTCAAGCATGCGGTATTGGTGCTGATGATGAAGTTTTAGTTCAGTCTCTTACATATGTCGCTAGTTTTCAGGCTATTTCAGCTACAGGGGCAGTCCCTGTTGCATGCGATGTTTCTAAAGATTCTATAACTATTGATCTTGTAGATGCTAAAAGTAAAATAACTGAAAAAACTAAAGCGATAATGCCCGTTCATTATTCTGGAGGTGTAGGAGATTTAAAATCTATTTACAATTTTGCTAAAAAACATAATTTAAGAGTAATTGAAGATGCTGCTCATGCTTTAGGGTCAACTTATAATGGCAAAAAAATAGGCTCTTTTGGTGATGTTATATGTTTTAGTTTTGACGGAATAAAAAACATAACTAGTGGAGAAGGTGGTTGCGTAGTTTCAAAGGATAAGTTGTTAATAGAAAAAATTAAAGACCTTAGATTACTTGGTGTAATAAAAGATTCAGATAAAAGAGCCAAAGGAGAAAGAAGTTGGGAATTTGATGTAAAAGAACAAGGCTGGAGATACCATATGAGTAATATTATGGCAGCAATTGGCTCTGTTCAATTAAAAAGATTTCCAGATTTTATATCTAAAAGAAGGAGTTTAGCTAAAAAATATGATGCTTTGTTGTCAGGATATAAAGAAATTCAAACCTTAAAAAACAATTATGATAATATAGTTCCTCATATTTATCCAATTGTCTTGCCGAAGTATATCAATAGAGATTTGTTAAGAAATAAATTAAATAAATTAAATATTCAAACAGGTGTCCATTATTTTCCCAATCATAAATTATCTTACTACAAAAAAGAAATAATTCTTAAAAATACAGAGGATATATTTGAAAGAATAATCACTATTCCAATTCACAATGATATAACTTTTCAAGATCAAGAATATGTTATTTCACAACTATTAAATATCATAAAAAAAAGTGAATAAATTAAAAAATCCACTGATAAGTATAATTATAAATTGTCATAATGGAGAACAATATTTAAATCTTGCTATTGAGAGTATTTTAAATCAGACTTATTCAAACTGGGAGGTTGTTTTTTTTGATAATAAATCAACAGATAACTCATTAAAAATTATTCACGGAAAAGATCCAAGAATTAAAATTTTTAAATCAAATTCATTTTTACCTCTTTATGAAGCAAGAAATGCAGCAATTGAATTTTGTAATGGTAAAGCTATAACTTTTCTAGATACAGATGATATTTGGATTAAAAACAAATTAGAACTTCAAGTGAGTTCATTTTTAGTGGGTAATAAATTTATATATGGAGATTATCATCAAATTAATGAGAATAATCAGATTATTAATTATAAAACACCTAAACCCTCTAAATGTACTAACGAATTATTAATTAGGAACACTATTTCTATTGGCTGCGTAATGGTTGAAACTACATTATTAAAAGGTGAGAAATTTGATCCATTTTATAATTTACTGGGAGATTTTGATTTATGGGTCAGGCTTTCTCAAAAAAATAAAATAACTCATTTACCTTTTGTTCTAGAGCATAGTAGAGTTCATAGTAATAATTTATCTGATCATTTAAATTCTAGTTGGAAAATCGAAAGGAGATATTTTTATAAAAAATACCTGTCAAAATTATCTTTAATATTTAAGACTCCAGCAATAATGAAATATATTATAATCTCAGAATTTAAGGCTATTTTAAATAAGCGTTAATGAAAAACTCGAATTTAATAGTAAGATTATTTAATAATTTAAAAACTAAAGACAATAGAGATGTTGTGATTACATTTCATAATATAATGCCTGATGATTTTGAATGGTTTGAAAATACTATAAACTTTATTCAACAAAAGTTCGAAATCATGGCCCCTAAAGATATTTTTTCAAAGAAAAAAAAATCACAAAAACGAGTATTAATAACATTTGATGATGGCTTTAAATCAAATAAAAAACTCGAAGAATTAATTTTAAAGCCAAAAAAAATTAAAGCTATCTTTTTTATTACAACAGATTTTATTTCGTTAGATGAGTCAAAAGCTTATGATTTTGTAGCTAATAATTTTTATCCAAAATCAACAAATGCTTTTTTTTTAGATGAAACAAAAAAAAATCATTTCTTACCAATGAACTGGTTAGATCTCACTAATTTAATTAAAAATGGTCATACAATTGGTTGTCACACTAAAACTCATCCAATTTTATCAAATCTAACTATTGAGAAACAAAAAAAAGAAATTTTAGAATCAAAAATCCTTCTTGAAAAAAAACTTAATATTAATATTGAACATTTTGCATTTCCTTTTGGATCTCCAGAATCAATAAATACTCAAACACTGGCTATTATGCTTAAAGAATTTAATTATAATTTTTGTAATGTAAGGGGTATGATAAACAAATCAAAAAAAGATCTATTGTATCGACAAAATATTTCACCAGCAATGCCCGAATGGCTTATTGAGGACATAATAAATGGGAAGCTTAATTGGTTACATTACAAAAAAAGATTGAAAATGAATAGTTTGAAATGATTTATTCAAATCCTACCATAAAATTAAATGATTTAAAGTTTTATTATTCATCAATTAAAAAAAATATATTAATTGATAATTACCCAAATATTTTTTGGTCAAATTCAAGCGCAGAAAGTTTTGCTATTATTTATAACTCTTTCAAAAAAAATGAAAAAAATATTTATTTACCAAAATATTTTTGTGGTCAGAGTTTAAGTTATTTGAGAGGAATTAATGCTAATATTATCTTTTATGATATCGATGATAATTTTAATATTGATTTTGATAAAATAGAATTTACTAGAAATTTATCCAAATCTGATATTTTTGTAGTAGTTCATTATTTTGGTCAAATTTCAGATTACACTAAATTATTACAGTTAAAAGAGAAAATTAATTTTACAATAATAGAGGATTGTGCACATGTAAATAAACCATCTAATAGTCGGAAGTGGATTGGAGATTTTTTAATATTTTCTCCACATAAACACTTTCCAGTACCAACTATTGGATTGATCCTATCAAAGACTAAAATAAATTTTAATTATACAAATTCAAAAAAAATCAACATTAAGTGGTTCTTTAAACAACTACTAAAAAAAATATTAAATTTAAAATTAACTACTAAATGGAAAACAAAATGGTCGAAAAATATTAATACTATTAATTGCAAAGGACCTAATAATTTGCTCATTAAAATTAGTGAAAATTATATTTATCATGATGAAAATATTAATAATATCTACAAAAAAAACTACATAGAAGCTTATAGTATCTTAAAAAAATATCCTGATTGGAGCATCTTAAAATGCGATAATGAACACCCTTATGGAATTATTGTGAAATGTAAATCATCTAAAATTGCTAAATCACAGTATTACAAATTCAATGAAAAATATAATTTAGTAATGCAATGGCCAGATCTTCCGATAGAGATTAGATTTTTAAAGAATTATAATGAAATAGTGCAGTTAACTGATCAAATTTTGTTCTTTTTTGTCGATTCAAGAAAAGATAATCACAAATGGATTAATGAATTAAAAAGACAGATTAATGAGTAATCAATTTAAGGTTAAAGAGATCACTGATTATGTTGAGTGGATAAACTTATGGAAGCATGTAGCGTTTGCAAATCTAATGCAAAGTTGGGAGTATGGTGAGGCAAAAAGAATTCAAAAATGGAAACCATTTAGATTCGTAATTTTAGATCAAAATGATAAGCCACAAGCAATTTTTCAAGTCTTGTTTAAAGGGATTCCATTAATAGGTGGTGCAGTAAGGATAAATAGAGGGCCTGTATATTTTCAAGATTTTATAGATGAACCACTTGCAGATAAAATAATTATTAAAATATTTAAAACTATAAAAATATTAGCTAATCAAAGAAAATGGTGGTATGTCTCATGTTCACCAGAACTAGCTGATAGAAGTGATAATAAATTATTCTTAGATTCAATAGGGATGCAGAAAAGCACAAAGCATATTTCTCACGGAAGTATCAGATTGTCATTGAATTCACCAGTTGATATTTTATTTATGGGCTTAAAAAGTAAATGGAGGAATTTGCTTAGAAAAGCTCAAAAATTAGAGGTAGAAGTTATAGAGGTTTTTAACAAAGATGAAATAGCCAAAATTATTGACATCTATATTAAATTTCAAGAAGAAAACAGTTTTACAGGCATTCCAAAAAAATTATTAGTGTCCATGTTTGGCAATCAAAGTGAATCTACTAAATACAAAATATATAAGACATTATTTGAGAATAAATTAAGTGGTTTTGTCTTTATAGCTCATCATGGTGATGCCGCATCATATCTTATAGGTTGGACTTCGTATGAGGGTCGAAAACAAAACGCTAATTATATATTACTTTGGAATGCTATTTGCCAGGCAAAAGAGTTGGGTTTAAAATGGTTTGATATGGGTGGAGTTAATAAAAATACTCCTAAGGGGATTAGTCATTTCAAGCGCGGTGTCAGCGGTCAAGAATACATACTGCAAAGTCCGGTAGTTAAGTATTTTTTTTAGTATTTTTTTTGTTTTTTAAAGCCTTATATTTGTTTTTTGGATGTTTTCTAGTTTGTTAAAAGTAGCCTCCTAAGTTAATATTAAACTTAACATAATTTATTGTCTTGATTAACCCATTTTTACAAAAAGTCAACATGTAACTTATGAAAATTAAAACAGAGTATTTTCGTAGACATTATATTTTTATTGTTAGTGTCTTATTGTCGATTGTTGTTAGCTCTATAAATTCAGTCTTGGCAATTCAGTATCCAGAGATAAGGTTTTATGATAAATGGTTGTTCATTTTTGCTGTATTATTAATATTTTTTGATTATTTAATTAATCCTCATAAAATAAAAACCTTACCAAACATTAAGTACATATTGCCCCTTGTTTGTTATATGCTTTTTCACGAAGCATTTTTTTTATCAAATATTTCGACATACTATCATGGGCCATATGTAATTCAGTTATTTTTGATGTCTTTATTATTTGTGATTTTGCCAAAAAATAGAAATGAGCACATTATTATTATTAAAATACTTTGGTTTTGTTTGTTTGTTCTATTCTCATATTATCTTTATTATTTATTAACAGTTGATACAGTTATAGGTTTCGATTTAAAAAGAATACATATAGAAGAATATGGGGCATCAATCAATATTAATACATTGTCTTTTTTATCTGTTGTTTGGGCTGTTCTCTCATTGTATTTGAAAGAGATGTTAACACAAAATGAAACAAACAAATTTTCAATCTTGGTCGTTATAAATTTTTTGTTAGCAATCACAATTTGCACTTTTCATTCTTCTAGAGCAGCACTCATTATAGGCATTCTGTGTTTTGCTTATTATCTTTATGCTCTTAATAAAAATAAGATAGTATTTTGTTTTTCTGTTCTTATTTTAACTTTTTTATCTAATTATTTTTATACAATTATTGACTGGAGTTCTTTACATATAGCTGAAAGAATGCAATTCCAGGATGAGGGTTTTCGTATAAAACAAATACAACTTGCTATTGAAGATTTTATGCAGAATCCAATATTTGGATCTAATGGTGATGTATTGATAGATAGATCTGGTGTAACCCAGCATACTTTTTATATTAATTTTATCACTTTATACGGTATTTTAGGTTTACTTTTATTTATTCCACTTTTTAAAAAAATGATTTCAACCGGACTTAAGAGATCTACTCCTTCGCAAAACATGGCAAAATTTTTTTTTATTGGTGTTTTGCTGACAGCACCACCTATGTACGGACAAATAATAGCGCTTATAATCATTGCAAGTCCAAAGTATTTTCTAATAGATCATTAAATTAGTTAATATATTGGTATGCGTATAGTAAAAAAAAATATGTTAGTGAGTAGCTTTTCACGAACCTCAAAAATTTATTAATGAATATACTAATAATTCAAGGCGGTACAGATCCGAATTTACCATCTGGTGAAAAAATCGTTATATTAAATGAACAAGAATATTTATCGAAAAATCATAATGTAACGGTTGAGTATATAGAAAAGAAAAAGAGTGTGCTAGGAAAATTAACTGGTCTTATCTGGTCATTTAGTAATTATTTTAAAATAATAAAACTTATTGAAAAACATAATCCTGATCTAATACATTTTCATACAATAGTACCGTATTTAAGCCTTTCAGTACTTTATGCAGCAAAAAAAAAGAAAGTAAAAACAGTACAGACACTGCATAATGTTAGATGGTTATGTATCGAAGGTGGATATTTTAGAAAGAGTGGATATTGTGATAGTTGTGTTGGTAACAAAGGAATTAATGGTTTAAGATATGGTTGTGGTCATGGTAAGTTAATATCATTTTTATTATTAATGATTAACTTTTTTGCAAGGTCTAATGGAAGGTTGTTTAAATTGGTTGATAGATTTGTTGCTGTATCTGAATTTGTGAAAGAACAGCATGTAAAGTCAGGGTTTCCAGAAGATAAAATAGTAGTTAGAAATAATGGGATTAAAACAAATTTGTTAAAAAAATCATATTCAGATAATAGTAATGAAAGACGAGGTGTCGCCTATGCAGGAAGAGTTTCGGTTGCCAAAGGTTCAAATGTACTTAAGTATTTAATAGCCAGGCTAAAAGATGATCTTCATATAGTTGGAAGTGGGCCTAAATTAAACGAATTAAAAATATTTTGTCGTCAAAATGATTTTAAACATGTGAAATTCTGGGGTAAACAAACACATGAAAAAACGTTAGAAATATTGAGTTCAGTTATTTGTACTGTAGTACCATCACAATGTGGGGAGGCTTTTTCTCTAGTTGCTGCTGAATCTATGATTGTAGGTACACCTGTTATCGCCTCAAAATTAGGTGGTCTTGCAGATTTAATCAAAAAATCAAAAGGAGGGATTGTTATTGAAGAAAAAGATTTTAAAATGTTTTATATGAAGACAGAGTATTTATTGAACAATAGAAATTATGCAAAAAAAATAGGAGAGATAGGCAGGGATTATGTTAGAAAAGAATTAAGTTGTCATCTCAAAGGATTAGAGTTAGAAAATATTTATATTAATTTATTAAAATAATACAGAACTTTATGATTGTCACTTTTAGTGGTATGGATGGTGCCGGAAAGACTACACAGATTAATAAACTAATTTCTAAGCTAGAAAATCAAAAAAAAGATGTTAGTTATATTTGGGCAAGAGGAGGGTATACTATAGGATTTGAATTACTTAAAAAAATAATTAGAAAAGTTTTTAGAAAATCTGTTCCAGAAGCAGGTTATAGTAAAGCTAGAAAAAAAATTATTTCTAGACCCTATGTATCTTGGGTTTGGTTAAATATTGCGATGTTTGATATGGCTATTTTGTATGGAGTTATTGTTAGGCTGAAGTTGCTATTTGGTGATATTGTTATTTGTGATAGGTATATAGATGATACAGCGTTGGATTTTAAATTAAATTTTCCACATATGAGCTTTGAAAATATGTTTATATGGAAGTTGTTAAATTTTGTTGCTCCTAGGCCAGATAAGTCTTTTTTATTTTTAATACCAGTTGAGGTTTCTATGCAAAGATCACTACAGAAAAATGAGCCTTTCCCTGATAGTAAAGACACATTACTGAGTAGGTTAAACTCATATAATGATAATAATTTGTTTTGTCAAGATAAATATTTTGTAATTGATGGGACAAAAAATATAGAAGAAGTGGAAAGTATTATTATTGAAGTTATGGAAACGAGTGTGTTATGAGACTAGACTTATTGATGGAAAGGGAACTCTTTGATGATGTATTCATAGTTACATTATCCAAATATTTAAAAGCTCATTATAGGTGGAATGGTACTATAAAGTGGAATAAATTTAATTTATTTCATTCCACAAAACATACATTTTTGGTAAATGACAAATTAAATGTTATATATCATTATAATTTACAAAGAGATAAATTAAGTGAATTAACTGCCGAATTTTCTTATAATTCGAACTTTTTCAGAAATATATTACAAAATATATATATTCAATTTGCTACAAATAAAATTTTCGAAAAGGTTCTTTCAAAGTATACTGTAAATTTAACAGACTATACTGATGAGTTTTCAAAATGGGTCTTCATTCCAGGAAATCACTCTATAAGAATTATAGATTTACGAAAAAATAGATGTATTGTTATACTAAAAGATGGATTTAATGAAAAATTTCTTAAAAATGAGATAAATATTAGAAAAGAGTATCCATATCTCCCAATTCCTAAATTAGTAAACTACAATATCAATAATTTATATTATGAAGAAGAACGGATAGTTGGTTTGCCATATAATAGGATAGCAAATGAAGAAATACGCAATAAATCATTAAAAAAAATATTAAAACCTCTTTTTAAGCTTTATAGAGAAACACATATGGTCATTCAAAAGAATAGTTATGTCAATATGTTAAAAAAAGATTTTGATGTTGCAATAGATAATTTACCACCCATATATAAAAGTGAGGATAAACAAAAATTTATTATGTTATTTGATGAAATATCTATGTCTATTGCAATGAATGAAATTAATTTGGTTATAACACATGGTGATTTTCAGCCCGCAAACATAATAATAGATTCTATTCAAAATAATAGAGCTTATTTGATTGACTGGGAATACTCTAAAAAAAGATCTTTTTTATATGATTTTCTAGTGTTTGAAGTACAGGCTAGAAAAACAATTGGTCTTGCAGAAAGGCTTAAGTTACTAAAAATGGAAAAATTCAAATGGATATACCAATCTTTAAGTATACCATATATAGATTTAAAAAATGCGATGATCAAGGTTTTCTTATTAGAGGATTTTTGTTTAAGGATTGAAGAGTTGAAAATTCCAACACTTAAGCACAAAAGTTTAAATTTAGAAAATTTCATAAAGGAAGTTAGTTATATATTATGAGAGATATAAAAAGGTTGATATTATTAAATCAGATGGCAGGGCCATTGTTTAGAGAATTAGCAGAGGGTTTGTCAGATGCTTATGATAAGGGCTGTTTATTATTTACTGGACACCCAGATACATTAAGTCTAAGAAATAAAGCAAATAAAAAACTATATATAAAATCAGCACCAATTTATAATAGAAGTTCAAATATAAGTAGAATGCTATCGTGGATTAAATATGTTGTCTTCTCTAGTTTTTTGATATTAAAATCAAAGAAAACGGATGCTTTTATGATTGTGTCAAATCCACCAATTTTAGGAGGGTGGTTTTGGTTTTTAAATAAGATAAAAAACAGAAAATATAGTGTTTTGGTCTATGATATTTATCCTGATGTTCTTGTTGTAATGGATAAAATTAGCAAAAAAAATATTTTAGTGAAGCTATGGAGATGGATTAACTATAAAGTATATCGTGATGCAAGTGTAGTTATAACAATAGGACACCATATGGCAAAAAGGTTATATAAGCAGTTTCCAAAAGATGCTAAATTTCCTGAAGTTATATCCCCATGGTCTGATACAGAAAAAATAAAACCTATTTTATATCAAAATAATTATCTTAGTAAAGAGTTTAACCCTGATAATAAAAAAGTTGTATTGTATTCTGGAAACATGGGGGCTAGTCATGATATTGAAAGCATGTTAGAGGCTGCTAAAATATTGAAAAATAATCAAGAAATATTGTTTATATTTATTGGTTCTGGTGAGAAATGGCAATTTGCTAATGATTTTTCTAAAGAAAATAATTTATCTAATGTTAAAGTATATCCTTTTCAAGAAGAAAATAAGCTTCCATATACAATGGCATTAGCTACAATCTCTTTAGTTGCATTAGATATAGGGGCTGAGGAGTTAATGGTTCCAAGTAAAGTGTTTTATTATCTTGCTGCTGGTTCGGTAGTAATCGGTATTTCAAAAAGCGAAAACGAATTAAAAGATATTATTGAAAAAAATAAATGTGGAGTAAATGTAGAGCCTAAAAACCCTCAAGAGTTAGCAAATGTTATATTACATATAGTAAATAATAAAGAACAACTTAATTATTTTCAACAGAATGCAAGAATCATATCAGTTCAACAGTATTCAAAGAAATCTGGTATCGAAAAGTTTAAAAAAGTATTAAAATGTTCTTTATGATAAAAATTTGATTTCAATTTAATAATTAAAACATGAAAGTATAGTGAATAAATTTTGTGAATTTTTAAATGATAGAACTGATATACAAAAAATATTGACATTAGCGCTTAGTGCGGACAAGTCTGATAAAAAAATAGATTTATTTAAAAGTTTATTGCTTAATGTAGATGTAAATGAGTTGTATAAAGAAGCAAAAGTTGATGAAGTTGATTCTCATATTGCTGATATGATGATGAATTCTGGTATTAAGCTAGAAGGAATATGGCAAAATTCATATAATAGTGTAAATGTAGAAATTACAAATTTAATGAATGAAATAGATAGAATAGCATTAGAATTATCAAAGAATAAAATTAAAATTGTTGCCTTGAAAAATGCTGGAATAGCAAGATGTATATATACCAATTATGCATCTTCACCAATGGGTGATATTGATTTGTTAATAAGTGCAAAAGATTTTTATGGTGCACATCAGTTAATTCTTGAAAAACTAGGCTATACATTTAAATTTAGATCAAATTTTGAAGACGAAAATATAGATGATGCTTTCAGAGGAGGCGGAACTGAATATTATAAAGTTGTTGATGGATACAAAGTTTGGCTAGAACTTCAGTGGAGACCAATCGCTGGAAGATGGATTCAACCAGAAAATGAACCAAACGGTGATATGTTAATCAATAATTCTATAGAAGTACAAGGTTCTAATATTAGGATTTTAAATCCTGAAGATAACTTATTACAGGTTTCGCTACATACTGCAAAACATTCGTATGTTAGAGCTCCAGGATTTAGATTGCATTCTGATGTTGATAGAGTAGTTCGTTTTCAAAAAATTGATTGGCAGATTTTCGTAAATAAAGTAATTAATTTAAGGATAAAGACTGCTGTTTATTTTTCATTGTTTTTTGCAAAAGAGTTATTAAATACTCCAATTCCAGAATTTGTTTTTGATAAATTGAATCCTTCTTGGTATAGAAAAATAATAATTTTTTCTTTTATTAAGAAAGCTGGAATTTTTAATCAAAAAAAGAAAAAGTTTTCAAAGATTGGCTACATTTTATTTAACCTTTTATTATACGATACATTGATGCAAAACTTTAAGGCAATTTTCCCCTCTTATGATTCAATCAAAATTAAATATCCAATTAGAAACAAATTACAATTACCATACTTTTACATTTTGAGGATTAAAGATTTAATTTTCAAAAGAGCTAAACTTTAATAAAAAATATGAAAAATATCTTGATTACATCAGCTGGAAGAAGAGTTTCTCTAGTAAATGCTTTTAAATCAACAGCTATAGAATTAGGTTTAGATGTAAAAGTTTTTATTACTGATTTAAATCCATATTATGAATCTCCAACATCTCAATTTGCTGACAAATCATTTAAAATTGGTTTTTTTAGTGAAACTAATTATGTTGATGATTTACTTAAAATCTGTTTAGAAAACGATATTAAAATTGTTGTTCCGACAATTGATGCTGAATTAAAATTACTTGCTCTTTCGAAAAATAAATTCAATGAACATGGAATAAAAATAATTGTTTCAGACAGCAAATTAATAGCTATGTTAGGTAACAAGTTTAAAACAAATATTTTTTTCAAAAATTTAGGTATAAAAACACCAAAGATTTTAACAAAAGATAACTTGGATTTTCCAGTTTTTTTAAAACCTGTTAATGGTAGTAATAGTAAAGGGATTTATAAAGCAGAAAACATTAACGAAATTAGACCCTGCGATTTAGATTCTGAAGAAATGATGATTTTAAAATATTTGGATAATTCCATTTATGATGAATATACTATTGATCTTTATTATGACAAAACTTCAATTTTAAAATGCGTGGTTCCTAGAATAAGATTGAAAGTTGTTGGTGGAGAGTCTAATCAAGGTATAACTAAAAAAAATTATATTTTGAATTTTGTTAAAGAAAAGTTTAATTTTATTGAGGGTGCAATTGGATGTTTGACTTTACAATTATTTTCTAAAAAGTCAGATGTAATGGATATTTATGGAATAGAAATTAATCCAAGATTTGGTGGAGGATATCCTTTTTCATACAACGCAGGTGCTAATTTTATTGATTTTATTTTAAGAGAATATTCTTTATTTGAAGATATCCAATATTTTGAAGATTGGAAAGATAATTGTCTAAATCTTAGGTATGAAAATGAAGTTGTAATTAATGATTAACAGCGAAACACATATTGTTTTAGATTTAGACGACACATTATATAAAGAAATTGACTATGTTAAATCTGCTTATATTTTCATTAATAATTATGTTAAAAAGCGAATGGATTTAGATT
>MDSV01042630.1_pt1 | contig 21481 bp, 20 predicted proteins | sample 810851 | NCBI WGS metagenome assembly MDSV01 (sample SAMN05326640, study PRJNA326480) | marine metagenome | isolation source: seawater | place: Atlantic Ocean: North East | collected 2012 | reverse complement strand
TTATAAATCTTGGAGTTTTTAGAAAAAAATACTTCACTTTTTTTGGTTTGATAAATCGCCTTTATTTTATTTTAAAATCATCTTTATATATTAAAAAATTTTTAAAAAGAAATCAAATTGATTTAGTTTATACTAATACATCTACATTAATAAGTCCATCTATTGCAGCAAAACTTTCTGGAATTCCATCAATTTATCATATTCATGAAATACCTAATAGTAATTTTATATATGTAAAATTTATGAAAACCTTTTTAAATAATTTATCCAAAGATATTATTTGCGTATCAAAATCAGTTTATGATTTTTGGATTATGAAAGGGGTAAATGAAAATAAAATTAACGTTATTTATAATGGTTTTAATTTTAAAAATCCTAAATCTCAAAGTACTAACAATAATAAAATAGTTTTTACTTGTATATCTAGGATAATACCATATAAGGGTCATTCATTATTAGTAAAAATATTTGATATGCTTTGTAAAAAAAATAATAAAATTTATTTACAAATTGTTGGAGATACATTACCACAATATCAAAAATATTTAAATGAATTAAAATTAGATATTAAAAAAAGAGGGTTAAATAATAATATTAAATTTTTAGGATTTAGAAATGATGTTATATCAATTTTAGAAAATTCTAGTTTTTTTATTCATACCCCAATATCTCCTGATCCGTTTCCAACTGTTATTTTTGAGGCTATTCAAAGTCAGACGCCAGTAATAACAAATAATAATGGAGGAGCGTATGAAATACTTGATGAAGGTAATAATGGTTTAATAATTAATAATGATTTAATAGATGAGTCTGTTACAAAAATCTTAGATTACTTGAGTGATAAAAAACAACAGCAGAAAAATATTAAAAATGCTTTTAATTATGTTTATAAAAATTTTTCTCATAATCAATTTAAAACAAATATTTTAAGAACAATTGAATAAAAAATTAAAAATAGCAATTATTGGTTCCAGAGGATATCCATATGTTTACTCGGGTTATGAAACTTTAGTTAAAGAGCTCTCAGAAAGATTAGTTAAAAAAAAACACAAGGTTACGGTATATTGTCATAGCAAACTTTTTAAAAGAAAACCAAAAATTATAAAAGGTGTAAACCTAGTTTATACCCCTTCAATTCAATCCAAATTCTTTTCTCAAATTGTAAATTCATTTTTTTCATTTTTACACGTCTGTTTTTCAAATACAGATATTGTTTTAGTTGTAAATTCTGCTAATGGCCCTTTTGGTATTTTAACTTATTTATTTCGAAAAAAAACATGTATTAATGTTGATGGTATTGAATGGTTAAGACCAAAATGGAAAGGCCTAGGGTCAGTCTATTTTAAAATTGCCTCAAATATGGCTACAATTTTTTATAATAAAATAATTACGGATTCAATTGAAATGCAAAAAATATATTCAAAATTATTTAACACAAATTCTGAAGTAATTGCATATGGTTCATATATCAGAACATCTAAAAACAGAGATTTAATTAAAAAATGGAATTTAAATCAGTTAGATTATTATTTAATTGTTGGCAGATTAATTCCAGACAATAATGCTGATCTAATTATTAAGGGATTTTTAAAATCAAAATCAAATAAAAAATTAGTGATAGTTGGTGATGTGCCCTACAAAGACTTATATTCTTCTAATTTAAAAAATACAAGAGACGATAGACTAATCTTTACAGGATATGTAAATGACAACGAAACCTTAGCTGAGTTATATCATAATTGTTACGTTTATATTCATGGACATGAATTTGGCGGTACAAATCCAACTATGATCATGGCTATGGCTTATAGTACATCAATTCTTGCTCTTGAAACTGTATTTAATAGAGAAATGTTAGATAATGGAAAATATGGACTTTTTTTTAATAAAAATTTAGCTTCAATTAAAGAAATGATAAATTACTGTGAAAAAAATCAATTTACAATAAAAAAATACAGACTTAACTCAAGTAAAGGTATCTCTGACAAATATAAGTGGGACTCAATTGTTAAAAAATACGAATCAATATTTTACAACTTATCTAAAGGAATTTGATATATCAATTTTAAACTTGAATGAAAATTATTTTTATCTATTCCAGGGACATAATAGTTTGTAGCACTTTCTTCAAGCCCCCACTGATAATTTAGACTTCTAACAAAAAACATGTCTAAAGAAGCATAAATATTTTTAAATCTCCTTTGATATTTTAAGTTTATATTATAATCTTTCCAGTATCTTCTAAAATCTTTTGAGTTTTCAAAAGCCATATAGTAAAAATCATTGTCGTGATGAATAATTTCTATACCTAAACTAAGTTTAGATCTTTCTTTTATTTTTGTAATTGAGATATATTGTGAATTGCTCCCTGGTCCTATACCAGACCCAATAACTTCACCTCTGTTGGTGAAGCCATCATAAACAAACATATGAGCATACCATGATCCAGCATCTCTCAAGAGTCTTCCACCAGATTGTTCCATCTGAGTCCATTCAAAACTAAGTTTTAATGAATTTTTTTTAAATATTTTTTGAAGCCCTATGGTAAAAGCTCTTGCATGTCTTGAATCTAATAATAAATCTCTAAAATTTACCTTTGAATCATTAAAGTGATATTCAGTATAAATTTCTGCATTGGATTCTTTCCACAGCCAACGAAAAAATAATCCAGCAGCTTGATCAGTTTGTTCTTCATGTGATACATTTTGATCGTTCTTTCGAAATAAATTAGAAAAAATAGGAAAATAATTAGTATTTCCTGACATCCATGTATACTTTCCTTCTACAAGAGCACTATAAAATTGGGCCCATCGCATATAGCCAATACTAAACCCTTCAATCCATTTAGGTGAATATGAAAGCATTAAAGCTTGCATATATCTCCAATCATCTGTTTCTAATATTTGATTAATTTTTGGAATGTATATTGGTCTTCCCGCATTTGTTCTATCAAATCCAGATGGCTTATGACCCGAATTCTCTAATCTTGCAGAAATCAGTTCCCACTCAAAACTCCCAATTTTAGTTTCGATAGGTTTAATTGTTTTAAATTTTATATGTTTGAAACCTCTTGAATGGTTACTCATCATTATACTATTTCGTATTGAAGGTCCCCACCACAAGTTCTCATTTGAAATTCCTAAGCTTAAATTTTTAAAGTTTAGGCTTATGCTAGATTGGCCTATAAAAACATCGTTATGCCTTTTAGATCCATGACGTTCGGGAAGATCAATTCTGTTCCACAACAAGTACCTTCTTTCCCAAATTACATCTCTGTGATCCTCCCAAAATCCGTCGAAAATTTTGTTTTCTGCATAGTGATGTTCAGGCTTTATGGTAATATTTAATGGACCAATTTTTGTATAGATTCCAAGACTAAAAATATGTTGATACCCTCTGTTTGGAATCATTGTCCCATTATTCCTATTATATGGATGATTAGAATTAAATTCTATATTATAATCTATGGGTAGAATTTTGAAATCAATTTGACCATCATAAAATTTAAAAATTGATGGAGAATATTTATCCAATTGTAATTTTTTTAATTCATCTGAATTAAAGTTTGCAAAACTAATTAGTTGACTACTAAAACTAATATTTGATTTTATATTACCTAATAGTTGATTATCTCTTATATTTTCAATGATAGAACTTTCATTTAAGTTGATAAATTGACTATTTAAACTGATAGTTATATTAAATACAAAAATGATGTTAAAAAAAATTTTCATTTATAATTTATGACTCTTATTGAGATATTATCCATTGACCAGCTTTCATCACATTTTTGTTTGGGAATTCCTTTATCATCAATTGCATTTGGTTGCCAAAGCTCATCGTAAAACCTTATTATTATAGCATTTCCTGAACTTCTAAATCCTTTTTCAATTTTATATAAACTAGTGGACGGTCCACCAAAATAGCCGTTACATTTTCTTGGAAGATCAGTAGTAAATGAACCTGTTTTTGGATTATTTGAAAATGGGTATAAGTTGGGATAAGATTGTTTCAAACAATAATTTCCAAAACAAGGACTGTTTGAAAATGTAGTCACATATTTATAATGGTCAGGGTAATTATATAGATCCATTTCAGGTTTAAATTCCATGATCCATTTGTCTGGAACTCTACTTTGCTCCGAAGAACCATTAAAATTACCATCCCATGATCCGTGAATGTATAAATCGAAAGAAACAAAAACATAGTCGTGATCACCAACATCTTCTAAGTGAATTGTAAATCCGTCGTTATTGAAATCCCCTATAACTCTAGTATTATTAAATGTTGACAAACCTCCTCCATCAATATTTGATAAATCATCATTTTCAAATGAATTTTCATAAACTAAAATATCAGAACTTATTTCTGGATATGAACAAGTGTAAAATAATAATGATGATAATGATATTAGTAATAAATTTTTCATTAGTATAAAATTACATTAATATATTTAAACAATTTTTCATTTATTTGTGATGTATGAAATATAAATTAATATACATTTTAATACCATTTTTGCTCAGTTGTAAATCTGACGAATTAGATTGTTGTGGTCAATTAACAAAAGAACTTCCTTTAATAAACATTCAAACTGACGATTTTCAAGATATTACATCAAAAGATGATTATGTAACGGGAGTATTTGAGTTTTTATCAAATGATTATGATTTTGAAAATTTTTCATTTCCAATTAAGATAAGGGGAAGAGGTAATTCTACGTGGAATTTTCCCAAAAAATCGTACCAATTTAAATTTGAAGAAAAGTATACTTTTTTTGATATGCCAGAGGACAAAAAATGGTTAATGTTAGCTAATTATTCTGATAAAACTATGATTCGAAATGCGATTGCATTTGAATTTGGCTACATAAGCGCCTTAGATTGGACACCTGCATTTCATTTTGCAGATGTTAATATTAATGGGAATAGTAAAGGTTTATATCAATTTATGGAAAAGGTTGAAACTGGGGAATCAAATCGTGTTAAAATTGGTGATGAAGGATACCTATTAGAGGTTGATCAATTGGATAGAATTGATGATGATGACATATCTTTTTGGACAAATAAAAAACTTTTATTTGTTATTAAAGATCCTGATCTTCAATGGGGTTCAGCTGAGCTTGAAGAAATTGAGTCTTATGTCAATGAAACAGAAAATATTTTATACAGTGAAACATTTAAAGATTCTGAGCATGGATATTCCAAATATATTGATGTTGACTCTTTTGTAGATTGGTATATAATTAATGAAATTTCAAAAAATAATGATGCAATTTTTTTTAGTAGTGTTTATATGAATTATGTCTCAGGAGGAAAATTAAAAATGGGCCCTCTTTGGGATTTTGATATTGCTTTTGGAAACATAAATTACAACGATAATGAAAAAATTGATGGTTTCTGGGTAAAAAATAGTTTATGGATTAATAGACTTTTTGAGGATGAAAAATTTGTTAATAAAGTAAAGATTAGATATAATTATTTTTATAATAATAGAAACTATATAATAGAAAAAGCTAGGACATATTCTAATCAGATTAAACAATCCAGGTTTAATAATGAATCAGTTTGGAATATTTTAGGAAAATATATTTGGCCTAATAATTTTGTAGGCAATTCTTTTGATGAAGAACAATTATATTTTGAAAATTGGATTATCGATAGAATGGATTGGCTATATATTGAAATTAATAGACTTTAATTATAGGGCTAAATTTCAATAAAATACTTTATAGTACTTTTTAACCCATCATTTAATTTAATTTTTGGCTCCCACTCTAAAATTTTTTTTGCAAGGCTAATATCTGGTTTTCTTACCATGGGGTCATTTTCTGGAAGTTTAGAGTATTTAATTTTTGATGAGTTAGGTATCAATTTTTTTAAAATATTAATTAGCTCATTTATTGAATATTCATCAGGATTTCCAATGTTTATAGGTAAATTATATTCTGATTTTAAAACTTTATAAATACCTTCAATTGTGTCATTAATATAACAAAATGACCTTGTTTGAGAGCCATCTCCGTAAACTGTAATATCATTATTATTAATGATTTGATTAATAAAATTAGGAATTGCCCTTCCGTCATTAACTCTCATTTTAGGTCCATATGTATTAAATATTCGAACAATCCTTGTGTCAAGATTTTTTTTGGTATGGTATGCCATCGTTATAGCCTCTAAATATCTTTTTGCCTCATCATAAACACCCCTAGGCCCAATAGGATTAACATTCCCAAAATAGGATTCCTTCTGCGGATGTTGAAGGGGATCACCATATATTTCAGATGTTGAACTAACTAGTACTGTTGAATTATTTTTTAAACCTAACTTTAGAATATTTTCAGTACCTAAAGATCCTATGTTAAGAGTTTTAATAGGGTATTTTAAATAATCTTTTGGACTTGCCGTTGATGCAAAATGAATTATTTTATCAACTTTAACTTTTAAATTTAGGGGATTACATACATCATGCTCAATGAATTTAAAGTTTTTGTGTTTTAGAATTTTTTCAATATTACTTTTTTGACCAGTTAAAAAATTGTCAACCCCAATAACATTATAATTCTTTTTCAAAAGAAAACTAGACATGTGTGAACCTATGAATCCGCAACAGCCAGTAACTAAAATATTTGAGATCATTTATTGTTAAATAATTGTGTAAAATTATTGAAAATATTAGCTTTAATAAGTAATTTTACAAAAGTTTTGTGATTATTGTAGCGAAGCTTTGTATTCATTTAAAAAACTAGTGCCTAATATTCATCCGGCAGGAAAAAGCTAAGAAATTTAAAAAAATTACCTTAAATAACGATAATGAAAAAAATAAAGGTTGGTATAATAGGAAATGGGTTTGTTGGAGAAGCTCAAGCTTTTGCTTTTTCATCAATTGCGGATGTTTACATATATGATATTAATCCATTAAAAAGTAAAGATTTATTAGAGGATATTCATAAGTGTGATTATGTTTTTATTTGCGTTCCCACTCCAATGCTTAGAGATGGTTCACAGGATATTTCATACGTTGAACAAGTATTTAAGTTTACAACAAAAAAGCCAATATATATTCTTAAATCAACTGTTATCCCGGGAACCACTGATAGTTTAGTTAAAAAATATCCAAGTATAAAGCTTGTTTTTTCTCCTGAATTTTTGACGGAGAGAACGGCTAAGTTAGATATGCTAACTCAAGCAAGGATAATACTGGGTGGAAAAAATGAAAATGTACATGAGGTTAAAAAATTATTTTTAAAGAGATTCAAAAATAAACACATAATTGAAACCGACTCAAAAACAGCAGAACTAGTTAAATATATGAATAATACATTTTTTGCAACAAAGGTGAGTATAATGAATGAGTTTAAGCTTTTATGTGATAAAATTGGGGCAAATTGGGACGATGCTTTAAATGGATTTTCATCTGACGGTCGTGTGGGAGATAGTCATTTAAACGTACCAGGTCATGATGGAAAATTAGGTTACGGAGGAACATGTTTCCCAAAAGATGTTAAAGCATTATTAATTTATGCTGCAAGTTTAAATATTAATTTAAATACAATAAAAGGAGGTTGGTCAACAAATTTACAGGTTAGAGATAAAAAGGATTGGGAATCTAATTTTGGAAGATCTGTAAGCTTCAAATCGGAAAAATGAAGATAGTTGTAACTGGTCATGGAGGTCAATTGTCGTCTGAGTTTTTTTATATTAAATCATATAATAAAAATTGGAAATTTATTTCAGAAAATGATTTAGATATTAGTGATAGATACGCAACATTAGAGTATTTTAAAAAAAAAAAAATTGATTTAATTATAAATTGTGCTGCATATACTGCAGTGGATAAAGCTGAAGAAAATATTGATTTAGCTTATAACGTTAATTATCTAGGAGTTAAAAATTTATTAGAAGCATGCAAGTTTAACGACAGTAAAATTATACACTTTTCAACTGATTATGTTTTTGATGGAGAAAGTATAATTCCATACAATGAAAATGATTTAACAAATCCAACTAGTATTTATGGAAAATCAAAACTCAAAGGTGAGATAGAAATTCAAGAATCGGATGTAAAAAGTATTATTGTGAGAACATCATGGGTTTACTCATGTTATGGAAATAATTTTGTAAAAACTATGTTAAAATTATCTAAAAGTAATGATGAAATTTCAGTTATTTCTGATCAAATAGGAAGTCCAACTTATGCGGAAGAACTTGCTAAAGCAATTTTAATAATTTTAAAAAACAAAAAATATAAATGGATTTCTGGTGATATTTTTAATTTTTCAAATAATGGAAAATGTTCATGGTATGATTTTGCAAAAGAAATATTCTTTATTCAGCAAATTCCAATTAAAATTAATAAGATTAAATCTAAAGACTATATTACATTAGCTAGAAGACCTAAATATAGTTTGTTAAATAAAAATAAATTTGAGAAAATATTTAATTTTAAAATAAATTCTTGGGAAATAGCTTTAAAAAATATGCTTAAAAAATTAAATACATGAAAATATTAATCACTGGAGGTGCAGGTTTTATCGGTTCACATTTAGTCAGGAGATTTATTTTAAATCACCAATCATATCAAATTTATAACCTTGATTGCCTTACTTATGCTGGTAACCTTGAAAACTTGGATGATATTAAAGATAAATCTAATTATAAATTTATAAAAGGTGATATTAGAGATTCAAATTTCTTAAAAAAGATTTTTGAGCTTTATAATTTTGATGGAGTTATTCATCTAGCTGCTGAATCTCATGTTGATAGATCCATATCAAATCCACTCGATTTTGTTTTAACAAATGTAGTTGGTACTGTAAATCTTCTAAATCAATGTAAAAATCATTGGAAAAAGAATTATAATAATAAGCTTTTTTACCATGTCAGTACGGATGAAGTTTATGGATCATTATCAAGTGAAGGCTTATTTACAGAAAACACACCTTATGACCCAAGATCTCCTTATTCAGCATCTAAAGCAAGTTCTGATCATTTTGTTAGAGCATATGGTGAAACATTTGGAATTCCTTACGTTATTTCAAACTGTTCTAATAATTATGGGGAATATCATTTTCCTGAGAAATTAATTCCACTATTTATAAATAATATTATTAATAATAAACAACTTCCATTATATGGAGACGGTGATTTTACTAGAGATTGGTTGTATGTAAAAGATCATGCTAGAGCAATTGATTTGATTTATCACAAAGGAAAGTTAGGAGAAACATATAATATTGGTGGCTTTAATGAATGGAAAAACAAAGACTTAGTTAAATTATTGTGTCAAAAAATGGATCAAAAGCTAGATAGAGAATCAGGAACGAGTTCTAAACTGATTGAGTTTGTAAAGGATAGACCTGGTCATGATAAAAGGTATGCTATTGATGCTAGTAAGATTAATACAGAGTTAGGATGGAAACCATCTGTCACATTTGAAGAAGGATTGGAAAAAACTATTGACTGGTATTTGAAAAATAAAAAGTGGTTAAATAATGTTACTTCAGGTAATTATCAAGAATACTATAAAAATCAGTATAAAAAATGAAAGGTATAATTTTAGCTGGAGGTTCAGGTACTAGACTTTATCCAATAACTAAAGGAGTTTCGAAACAGCTACTCCCCATTTACGATAAGCCAATGATATATTATCCTCTTTCAACTCTAATGAGAGCTGGAATAAATGATATTTTAGTTATATCTACTCCTGACGATTTACCTAGTTATAAAAAATTGCTTGGTAATGGAAATAAAATTGGTATCAATATTCAATATGCAGAACAACCATCACCTGATGGACTGGCTCAGGCCTTTATAATTGGAAAAGAATTTATAGGAGATGACTCTGTTTGTTTAGTCTTAGGTGATAATATTTTTTATGGTTATAAATTTGAAGAATTATTATTAAATGCAAAAAAAAGTGTTGATAAATATGGTAGTGCATGTGTTTTTGGCTATTATGTAAATGATCCTGAAAGATATGGTGTAGCTGAATTTGATGATTTAGGAAATGTAGTATCACTAGATGAAAAACCAAAAAATCCAAAATCTAACTATGCAGTTGTTGGATTATATTTTTATCCTAATTCAGTTCTTAAAATTGCTCAGAAAATAACCCCGTCCAATAGAGGAGAGCTTGAAATTACATCTGTCAATTTACATTATCTAAACAATAATCAGTTAAAAGTTGAATTAATGGGAAGAGGGTTTGCATGGCTTGATACTGGCACACATGATTCACTTTATGAGGCTGGAGAATTTGTTAAGGCACTTGAAAATAGACAAGGATTAAAAATAGGATGTATAGAAGAAATTGCTTTGGAAAAAGGTTTTATTTCAAAAGATGAAGCATTAAAACTAGGTAATGAATTATCAAAAACAGAATATGGAAAATATATAATTAATAGAGCTAATAAATGGAAATAGTTAATACAGAGATTCAAGATTTAGTATTAATTAAACCAAAAGTATTTGAGGACAAAAGAGGTTATTTTATGGAATCTTTTAAAAAAGATTTTTTTATAAATAATTTTTCAGAAATCAATTTTATCCAAGACAACGAGTCAAAATCTGAATATGGTGTTCTAAGAGGATTGCATTTTCAAAATCCACCTTATGATCAAACAAAACTTGTAAGAGTAATTAAGGGAAAAGTACTGGATGTTGCGGTTGATTTAAGAAAAGGAAGTAAAACATTTGGAATCCATAAATCATTTATCCTTTCAGAAGAAAATAAGAATCAGCTATTGGTGCCTAAGGGATTTGCTCATGGATTTGTAGTTCTGAGTCGAGAGGCAATATTTCATTATAAGGTTGATAATATTTACATGCCTAGCTATGATTCTGGATTAATATTTAACGATAATAGTTTAAATATTGATTGGAAAATACCTAATAATGAATTGGTTGTTTCAGATAAAGATTTAAAATTAAAAACTCTTAAACAACTAAACTCACCTTTCAAAATTGATTTATAAACTTAGAGATTTATTAAAACAATTAGAAACAAGATTTTCAATTAAAATTATTTTTTCAAATTTCTTGTCTCTATTTTCATTGCAAGTAGTCAATATTTTACTGCCGTTAATTACATTTCCTTATTTAGTAAAAGTTTTAGGAATTGAAAAATTTGGTTTGTTAATCTTTGCACAATCATTTGTTTCTTACTTTTTAATATTAACAGAATATGGTTTTAATCTTTCTGGTACCAGAAAGATTTCTCTTAACCATGGAAATAAATTCAAAATTAGTAACTCATTTAATGGGATATTACAGGCAAAAATATTTTTGGCATTAATAAGTACTATATTATTGCTAGTCATAGTTTACTCAGTCGATAAACTTTACGAGGAAAGATTTTTATATATATTTTCATTTAGCATAGTTATAGGTAATGTTATGTTTCCAACTTGGTTTTTTCAAGGAATTGAAAAAATGAAGCAGATAACTTTTTTAAATTTTATATCTAAAGCAATTTTTACTTTGTTAATCTTACTTTTTGTTAAAAAACCTGATGATTACTTGTTAGTTCCACTTATTCAATCCTTTGGTTTTTTAACAAGCGGTTTAATTGCTTTATTTATTGTATTTAATGTTTTCAAAATAAAATTTCAATTTGTTTCAATTAATACAATATTTAATGAATTAATTGATGGATTTAATATTTTCATATCAAATTTATCAACTAATATTTATTCAGCATCATCTGTTGTTATTTTGGGCTTCGTAACATCAGACGCTGTTGTTGGAATGTATGGAATTGCTGAAAAATTGATAAGAATAATAACTTCAATGTTTTATCCTATAAGCCAAGCAATATATCCTAGAACAGTTCAATTATCAAATAAAATAAATAAAGACACAGCTATTGATTTTCTTAAGCTTATATATAAAATTGTGATAGTATTATCATTTACTTCTTTAATATTTAGTTTACTGTTTTCAGATTTATTTTTAAAATTCTTGATTGATGATATTGAGCTATCAAAAAAAGTATTTATTACACTTAGTCCATTACTAATTGTTATTCCGATATCAATAATATTATTTCATAATACACTTCTACCATTCAAATTAGATAAATATTACTTGAAAATATATCTGACTGGAGCTATTACTAATTTATTTTTACTTTATTTTCTGGTATTCGTACTAGAATTAGGCGTAATGGGTGCGGCCTATTCATTACTTTTTTGTGAAATTCTTGTCGTTATACTTGCAGCTCAAATATTCTATAAAAAAATACTAAAAGATAATTAGCAGTGATTTTAACTTTAAAAGATAAATCAAATAACAACTCAATTTTAATAGTAATAATTACCTTATCTCTAAGTGCTCTTGCATTGATATTAAGCCCTGTAATTAGCCCAGATTACTATTTTTATGAGAATGATTATAACAACTTTCTTCAAAACTCTGATTCTCAAGATTATTTTTATGAATTATTGAAAAGAATTTTTAGATTATTTGTGAGCTTTGATTTATTTTATTTTTTACTTGTCAGTACAATAATTTTTTTTAAAATTAAATTATTTAGTTATTTTTCAGTTTCATACATCTACTTTTTACCCTTTTATATAGTTTCATTTTATATTTTACACGATCTCATTCAATTTAGGCTATCATTAGGATTAGTTTTATTTTTATATTCAATTTATCTGTATGAAAATAAGCATTTGAAAAAAGCATTAATAGTTTTTTTTATTTCGATTTTTACCCACAACTCAATCATTATTTTATTGATTCCAATTTTAGTTAGTAAATTTTCATATAAATTCATAGTTATTTTTTTAATTCTTATTGGATTGTTTTTTTTTAATATTGATTTTGAATTAGCTTATGAATTTATAATCGATTCGAATTTATTGGAATTTTCTGCAAAAAACGCTGATTATTTGTTCGAGTTATCTAAAGTAAAATTTGAGCTATTTTTTTCTAAACTTGCATGGCTTTTTCTTTTAAATATAATTTTATTAAAATTTATTTTCTTTAAATATAAAATTAAGTCGAAATTAATGAGATTCGAAAAATTTGTTTTTATTTCATTTATTTTTGGGATTTTTTTTCTATCAATATTTTCTGATAATATGGTCTTGTCAAATAGGCTTTTTGAATTATTAATTTTCTATTTACCTTTGATGCAAGGATTATGCTTTTATCAACTAATGAAGCGAAGCCATATGATATCTATGTTATATTTTTCATGTCTAATTGTAATAAACTTTATTCTTTTCACAAATCCATTAATTACATAATTAATGGAAACATTTGTACTTATTTGTAGTCATAATGGTGAAAAATTTATAGTTGATCAAATCAATAGTATATTAAATCAAGATGATGATGTTACAGCTATTTTTGTACATGATTATAATTCGTCCGATAATACAAGAAAAATCTTAAATAAACTGTCAGAAAAAAATCAGAATTTGTTTTTAAAGTATTTTGATTATGCAAAATCAACATGCCACTCATTTTTAAACTCTTTAAGTGAAATTAAAAATTCTTTAAAGGGTGATTCAATTTTATATTTATGTGATCAAGATGATGTGTGGCTTAACAATAAAAATTCTACAGTAAAAAATACTTTTAAAGAAAATAATATAGATTTTCTTTTTCATGATGTTAGAATTGTTGACGAAAATCTAAAAACTATTAAAAATTCATATTATACAGGTTATTGGGATTTTTCAAGAGATTTTAATTTGCCTCTCCAGTTTTATTCAAATTGTGCAATTGGTCACACGTTTTCTATTAAAGGTAGTGTTTTAAACAAATTGGATCTAAAGTATGATAGGAGAATTATAATGCATGATTGGCATATTACAGTTCAGATTCTCATAAATAAAAATAACTTTTTTTTTATCAAAGAAAAGTTAAGTTTGTATAGACAACATTCAAATAATGTATTAGGTGAAAGCAATAAAAGTTTCATAAAATCATTTTTTAGATTTTTTAAACTGGGCAGTCAAATATTAGATTATAACTTTTTTTTATTTGAAAAAAAAATTACTAAAGAAATTAACTTTTCAAGGTTACTGTTAAATTCAATTAGATTAAGTCCAATAAAGAAAAAAACATTAATTTTATCAATGATTTTAGCTTATATTTATAAAAAAAATTTAACATGATTAATTTTGATTATTTAGAAAAAAATAAGGAAAAATTAAAGCTAAAATACCTATCTGCAAAACCTTTTCCACACCTTCACATCGAGAATATTTGTGACTCAAAAAAGTTAAATGAAATGTATCTTATGATTCCTGATTTGGATAATAAAAGCAGAGATTATATGTTTGCTGGAAATAAGTTTGAAAAAAGTAATTACCAAACTTTGGGTCACCTTTTTTCAGAACTTCAAAATGATTTACGTTCAAAAAGAATGAATAATTTTCTTTCTTTTTTAACTGGTAAAAATACATTTGTAGATCCTAAAAATCACGGCGGTGGTCTTCATCAAGGAAAGAAGAATAGTTTTCTAGATATGCACTTAGATTACAATTATCACCCTTTAAACCAAAATTGGTGGAGAGAAATGAACTTATTATTGTATTTAAATAAAGACTGGAAACCTGAATATAAAGGACACTTAAAACTGCGTGATTTAAGAACTGACGAAACAGAAGAACTTGATGTTGACTTTAATACTTTAATTATACAGCAATGTGGAGATTATACTTTGCACGGCTACGATATTACTAATTTTCCAGAAGATAATTTTAGAACCAGTATAGCTACTTATGCATTTACAGAGCATGAAAGACAACTTTACAAACCTAGAACAACAGATTGGTTCCCAGAAAAAGAAGGAGATGGTCAAATAAAAAAACTTTTAGGTCGAAATTTTCATAAACTTGTAAAAATTAAAAATACTTTTTTTGGAAGTGGTACTTCCAAAAATCAGTAGTTGATGAATATTGCTTTTTTAGGTACCAGAGGAATACCAAATAATTATGGTGGTTTTGAGCAGTTTGTTCAAGTTCTTGGTAAAAACCTTGTAAAAGAAGGACATTTTGTTACTGTCTACTCTCCACATTACCACTCATTTGAGGGTAGTATATTTCAAGGAGTTAACATAGTTCATAAATATTGCCCTGAAAAACTATTTGGTCCCTTCGCTCATTTTATTTACGATTGGATTTGTACAAAAGATGCAATTTCAAAAAATTTTGATATTATATATCATTCAGGTTATCAAAGTGCAAGTCCCTCAATCTATTGGTTCAAAAAAAAATTTAAAGGATTGTTTGTAACTAATATGGACGGTTTAGAATGGAAAAGATCAAAGTGGAGTTATCCAGTTAAGTTATTAACTAAATTAATGGAAAAAATTGCAGTAAAATATTCAGATTACCTTATTTCTGACAATATTGGAATAAAAAAGTATTATTTAGAAAAATTCAATAAAGATTCTGAGTACATAGCTTATGGTGCAAAAAATGTAGAAACTTTTTCTGAAAAAACTCTTATTGAATATGATTTAAAACCAAAAAACTATTTCTTGATTATTGCCAGATTAGAGCCTGAAAATAACATAGAGATGATTTTAGATGGATACGTTAAATCTAATTCTAAACTTAAATTTATTGTAGTTGGAAATACTAAAACTAAATATGGAAAGTTTTTAAAAAAAAGATATAATAATTTAAATAACATTCGATTTATTGGTTCTATTTATAAAAAAGATACTCTAGATGATTTGAGAGGATTTGCATCTGCATATTTTCACGGTCACTCTGTTGGAGGCACAAACCCTTCACTTCTTGAAGCCATGTCCTGTCACGTCTCTATAATCGCTCATAAAAATGAATTTAATCAAGCAGTTCTTAGTAAAAGCACTAATTTTTTTAAAAATTCATATGAAGTTAAGATCATTATCAATAATTTAAATTTTTTAAATAATAATTCTATCAAAGTGAACTCAAAAATCATTGAAAATGAATTTTCTTGGGAGCAAATAACTAAACAATATTTAATTTTTTTTAAAAAAATTTATTAGTGGATATTATAATTTTTACTCAGAAAGAACCTTTTTATTTAAAAAATAATCTTGAATATTTTATAAATAATTTACCTAATAATATCAAAATTAAAGGAATCATTCTATCCGATGTATCTCCATTTGGAAAAAAAGAATCTTTTTTTAGGAAGGCCATAAAAACTTATCAAATTTTTGGAATGAACTTCTTTATTCATTATACCATAAAATATATAAAAAATATATTATTACAAGAAAGTATATATGATTTGATTGAAAGAAAGAAAATTAAAATTATAAATTTAAGTGATTCAATTAATTCTAAAACTTCTATAAAGAAAATAGGCTCATTCAACCCCGACATAATAGTTTCAATACTTGGTAATCAAATTTTTAGAAAGGAGATTTTATCATTACCAAAAATTGGTTGTATTAATTTGCATACAGCTTTATTACCAAAGTATAGAGGATTAATGCCTAGTTTTTGGGTTATGAAAAACAATGAAAAAGAAACAGGTGTTTCAGTATTTTTCATGGACGAGGGAATTGATAACGGACCAATAATAGTCCAAAAGAAAATAAAAATAGAAAATAATTATACTCAAGAAGATTTAATAAGAATAACAAAAAAAATTGGTATGAAAGCAATAATTCAAGCTTTGGTATTAATTAAAAATAATAATGTTAAATTAAATGAAAATGATTATTCTAAAAGAACATACTTTTCGTTTCCAAAAAAAAATGATGTCCAAATTTTTAAACAATTAAATAAAAAATTTTATTAATGCAAGTTTTAACATTTGATATAGAGGAGTGGTTTCATATTCTTGACAATGAATCTACCAAAACAGAAATTAATTGGTGTAATTATGAATCTAGAATTGAGAGGAATATGGACAAGATTTTTTGGTTACTAAAAAAATATGATTTAAAAGCAACGTTCTTTGTTGTTGGTTGGATTGCAAAAAAATATCCAAAAATCATAAAAAAAATCTCAAAACTAGGTTATGAAATAGGCAGTCATACTAATATGCATCAATTAGTTTATGAACAGAGTTTTAAGGAATTTGATAATGACTTAAAAGAATCAATAGATATTTTATCAAATATTTCTGGAAAGAAAATAAAATCATTTAGAGCTCCAGGATTTTCGATAACTGAAAGAAATTCTTGGGCTTTTGATGTATTAATTAAAAATGGTATTACTCATGATTGTTCTGTTTTTCCTGCTGGCAGGGCTCACGGTGGATTCCCAAGTTTTAAATTTGCAGAACCATCCATAATTTGTAGAAATGGATTAGAGTTAAAGGAATTTCCAATAAATACCATTAAGTTACTTAATTATGATTTAATTTTTTCAGGTGGAGGATATTTCAGACTAACACCTTATGACTTAATTCATAGATTTACAAGAAAATCAAACTATATAATGACATATTTTCATCCAAGAGATTTTGATTATGAACAACCTATTTTATCAGATTTAACTTTATTTAGAAAATTTAAAAGTTATGTTGGTTTGAAAAACTGTATGAGTAAATTAGAAAGGTGGGTTAACGATTTTAATTTTATTGATTTAAAAACAGCAGATAAAAAAATTAATTGGGATTCGGTTCCAAAAATTATTATTTAACTTTATTAAAATGAAAAATTTAAAAAAATCACTTCTTTTTTTAATATTAATTTCTTTGACTCAAGAAATATATTCTCAAACAGCTATTTCAATTGGTCAAATTAGGGAAATGAATAATACTGAACTTATGCAATTAATAGATAATGCTAAACAGCAAAACATAAGTATGCTAGAGTTGATTGAACTTGCTGAATCTCAAGGGGCCACAACAGAAGAATTAAATCTGATCAGAGATTTATTTCAAAATGAATTGCAAGATAATACTAATAAAGAAGAAAGAAATAAAGACAATATTTCAACTGATTTGGGTGACTTGGAAACATCAGATAATATTAAAAGTGATATTAAAAATTTAAGATTTGGTAGTGAGTTCTTCAATAACGATAAAATAGTTGAATCTCCTCAATTATTTATTTCTACCCCTAAAGAATATGTTTTAGGACCAGGTGATGAGATTTTAATTGAATTATATGGGGCTTCAAATGCAACATATGATGTTCAGGTTTCAAGGGAAGGTAACATAAAAATTGATAGACTAGCTCCAATTTATATTTCTGGTTTAACCATGGACGAACTTCAAGACTTATTAAAAGTTAAGTTCTCAAAAATTTATTCTGGCTTGAACTCGACTCAAAATTTTCAAAAGGTTATGCTTTCAGTAACCCTTGCGAAAGCAAGAAGTATAATTATTAATATTATTGGACAAGTCAATTTTCCAGGAACCTATACTGTCCCAGGTTTTACATCTGTACTTAATGCTCTTTTTATTTCTGGAGGGCCTAATGAAATTGGGTCTTATAGAAAAATTTCAATTATTAGAGAAGGAAAAATTATTAATACAATTGATTTATATGATTATTTTGTTGGCGGAATTTATCCCAACTTTTTTCTTAGAGATCAAGATGTAATACAAGTTAATGCTTATGAAAAGTTAATTGAAGTAAATGAGGGATTTAAAATTAGTAATATTTTTGAATTAAAAAGTAATGAAAATTTCCAAGATATTTTAAAATACACCGGAGGTTTTCTTTCAAACTACTCTAAATCAAATATCTATATTTCTAGGTTTTTAGAGAATAAATCAAAATTGTTTGAGTTTAATCAAATTCAGTATAAAACATTGAATTTGTCTGATGGCGATAAAATTTCGTTAAAAGAAATTTCTGATGATTTAATAAATAGTATTTCAATAAGTGGTGAAGTTTATCTTCCAGGTGTGTATCCATATTATGAAGATATTAATCTTGAACAGTTAGTGAAAAATGCTGGAGGATTTAAACCAGATGCATTTAAATCTAATATTTCAGTTTTAAGAAAATATCAATTGACCAATCCTGAAATTTTTTCTGTTAATGAATCTGATTTAAACTTAAAACTTGAGAGAAAAGATTCAGTTATTGTTTATAATAAAAAGTCGTTTACTCAGTTTAAAGAATATTTAATTGTAGGTGAAGTAAATTCACCTGGAAGTTACACTCATTACAATAATTTGAGATTAAATGAAGTTATTGCTAAAGCTGGTGGTTTAACATCACTTTCAAATAGTAATAACATAAAAATTTATAGAAATAAATCCTCATCGAATACTGATAAAGCTAGCTTAACTGTATTGAATTTAAAATATGATGCTGAAAAGACTATGAATTATGATGAAAATATTGAAATTAAAAACATGGATATTATTGTTGTTCCTAAAATAGATGATTTTATTGAATCAGAATATGTTGAGTTGAAAGGGTTTGTAAAAGTTGAAGGTATTTACGGAATAAAAAATAACTTTTACACTGTTGATGATTTAATAAAAGATGCTGGGGGTTTAGGTAATTTTGCAGATATAAACTCAATATATGTTCAAAGAAAAAATACAGATGGTGATGAAATTTTTATTCCATTTAATAAAAAAAGTAATCCAATATTAAAAAACAGAGATATTATTTTTGTTGGAAAAAAAGTAAATACTGTTAGTGTTTTTGGAGAAGTATTCAATCCAATACAAATTGAATATAGAAATGGTTTGAGTTTAAAAAAGTTATTGTCATTAGCAGGTGGATTGAATGATAATGCTAATCTTCGAAAAGCCTACTATATCAATTCTGATAATACTAATTCAAAAGTTAAAAGTTTTTTATTTTTTAGGTATCTAGGCAAAGATTTCAAGGAAGGTAGTAGCTTAATAATCCCAGAAAAAACTAAAAAAAATAATAACAATAGAAGTATTGCAGATGTATTATCAATTTCATCTGCATTGGCATCTCTTGTAGCATTGATACAAATAATTAAATAAGGTATTTTGAAAGAAATTGATAGAGATATTATTACTACGATTAAAACTATAATTGATCAAAAATTTGTTTTTATAAAATATATTTTAATTTTTTCTTTTCTTGGCGTTGTTGTTTCTTTTATGATTAAAAATAAATACACATCAAATACTATATTTATACCTGATACAAATTCATCTTTAAAGGTTCCTGGATCTTTTGGAAATATTGCATCTCTTGCTGGAATTGATCTTTCATCCTTTGGTTCAGAATCCTCACAATCAATTTCACCCCTTGTATACCCATCAATAATTAAAAGTTTTGAATTTAAAAGGGAACTATTGGACAGTAGTTTTGAAAATATAAGTGATAGCAAGTTTAAAAACTTAAGAGGCTTCCTTGAAAATAACATATCCAGGTTTAATATATTTAATCTACTAAACCTTTCTGATTCGAATAAACTTGATAGTTATAAAAGTGCATTTTACGAAATATCATCTGATGACTATAATTATTTTAAGCATATAGATAAAAAATTGAAATATAGAATCGACAAGGATGATGGAATAATTGAGTTGTCTTTTACATCTAAAAATAAGCATGTCTCCGCTAATGTTTGTAAGTTAGCCAGAGAAATATTGCAAAATACTATTATTGAACTAAATATTAAATCTGCAAAAAAGCTTAATGAATTCTCAAAAAAACAATATAATATAAAGAAAGCTGAAAATGATTCAATTTTAGATCAAATCGCAAAATTTAAAGACTCTAATAAAAATATTGCAACTGCTTTTTATCAAAATACACTTGATCGCTTAAATTCTGATTTTTCAATTTCTTCGTCTGTTGTAAAGCAGCTAGCTGCTCAAGTAGAGCAAACTAACTTGAAGGTTAACGCTGATACCCCCGTTATTGAAGTTATTCAACCAGTATCCATTCCTTTCAAAAAAAGCTGGCCTAAAAGGTCTCTTTTTGTTATTTCATTTGGGTTTATAGGAATTGCTTATTCACTTTTTTTAGTTTTTTTAAAAAAAGATTTTAAGAATTTATTTAAATAATTTTTTTAATTACATAAGTTACTGTTCCCCATATTATAAGTTTATTTTCTTCATTAACCTCTATCTCTTTATATTTAGGATTTTCAGGTTTAAGATAAAATTTATTTCCTTTTTTTATTATTCTCTTTACCGTGAACTCTCCATCTATAAAACAAACTGTAACTCTTTTATTTTCAGGATTTAAACTTCTGTCTATTACTAATAAATCTCCATCTTCAAGCCCTGCATTTTCCATAGAATTACCACTTACTCTTGCATAGAACGTTGCTTCTTTATTTTTTATAAGTTCTTTATCTAAGCTAATTCTAATTTCTTTAAAATCATCAGCAGGTGAAGGAAAGCCTGCTGAAATTCCTTGCTCTATTAGCCATTGGCCTAAATTATTCCCTTCTTCTGGTTTAAGAAAAGTCAATTTTCCTTTTTTCATTTTACCTTTATGATTTCATTAATTTTACAAGTATAACTTGCGCTTAATTTTTCTTGTTTCATTTTCCATCTTTTTCTTAAATCTTGAGAGGCAAGCTTAATTTTACTTTGTCCTTCTTTTTTTT
>MDSV01231193.1_pt1 | contig 21482 bp, 32 predicted proteins | sample 810851 | NCBI WGS metagenome assembly MDSV01 (sample SAMN05326640, study PRJNA326480) | marine metagenome | isolation source: seawater | place: Atlantic Ocean: North East | collected 2012 | reverse complement strand
TCATAGCACAGTACACGTCACAACCAGAATTAACAATAGTCTCTATATCGGATAACTCTACTCCCTCTAGGGAATATAGAATAATTAATGAGTATAGTTTAGCGTCACGAGTTAGCTCTGCAAGCCCACTGGGGATTTCATCCCAGCCATCTGCGTAGACTTCCTGGATAGTCTTAGGATCTATACCTGCTTCTGTTACCTTGGCAACAAGGTAATCTTGCATCATGTCGTAGTCGTATGACTTATCTGGCGGACAGTATATGTACGCAGCAACGGGTTTTTCCAACACGCTTATCACACATCCATTACGCGAGTAACGGATTGAACCCACTGCCCGTTAAGGAAATTAACGTAGCCCATCAGATTCCAACCAGTCTTCATTGCTTCATTTACTCTTTTTTCTAGTAACTCTAAGTTACCGTGCGTTAGTACTCTGTATTCTTTCATATTACCAGCCTCTGCCAAATCTCTCATAGAAATATCCAGCTAACAGCAATACCATACTGCCCGCGATAAACCATGTAGAGTTAGAAATGATTACGCCCCAAGACCAAACGTAGGGGTCATACCATCTACCAGCGGTAGATGCGCCAAATGACACAATGACTGCGCCACAGACTAGATAGAACCCGAGTTGCTTAACCCCATCCCAGTCAATTCCGCCATAGATAGGATCCCAGATCATGAAACTCGCTCCTTGATTGATTCTAGTTTACTTTGGGTATTTGAGCTTCCCTATTGCCATCTCTTCTTAGAAACCGTTACTTTGCCTTCAACGCAGTCGTCGCACTTTCTTTGATTACGGAGTCCTTTCTGAGTATATTTGGTTAACGGGACTCTCTGCCCACATCCGTTGCACCATCTAGTAATTGTAGCCATTATTCTTCCTCTCCAAAGTATTCTTCGTAGACAGTTTTCCAGGTTCTTCCATAAATCAGATCGCTGATTGTTCCTTTAGAAACCTCAAATTCCGTTGCCAAGTTAGCCATAGTCCACTCTTCTTCGTAATACAGGTCAAGTATCTCAAAAGCAGCATCTTCGTTTAACTTACTCTTATGATTGTTAGAGCCACTGACGTTACCAGAGCGACTTAAATCCTCCATGTTAGCATTATGATCCCCGATTTGGAAGTGAGATCTTCTGCCACATAGTCTGTTATGGCATTGATGAAGCAAGTAATCCTCTGGAGGAAGTATCTCCCCTGTCTGAATTGCATAAGCAACACGGTGTGCGAAGAAGTTTCTCCCCTTTGGGTAAGACTTCTTTACGTGGATTCTGCCGTAACCAGCTTTATCCAATCCACCCTGCCACTCTAAACACTGAGTGGACAGAGGCCCATTAGTAAGCACATACTTACTCATGAACTTATCTGCCCACTCTTCATCTTCGATCAGTAATCTTAGGTGCTCTTCGGGCCTCATGTGAAGCTCTCCCAGCACGTACAACACTCGGTGCAGCATTCGCAGTCCCAACAGCTCATGTCGTTATCGCAGAATGCGCACTCCTTAGCCATACGATTACCTCTTGAAGTTCTCGTTGTAGCAGATAGTCTTGAAGTCACACATCTTTCCACAGAAGTTAGCCATTGTATCGCCAGCTGTTGCCTTAGTCTGACCGTTGTACTCTGGATTCGGCGAAAAGAGGCCGTCCTCATAGTTATTCAACAGGTCACTTACCATGACCAGCTCATCGAGATCTTGTAGTAGTCTCTTAAAGTCGTCTTCTGTAACTTCAAAGTCAATAGTGCGCACCACAGGCGGGTAAGCACCGCCGTCTCTGGCCTTCTTCTTATCTACGATAAGATAGCGGAAGGTCGTTAGACCAGTCATCTTAGCGTACATAGCAGGTTGGTGTTCACCTAGTGCTCTTGCTAGTGTCCAGATAGCCTTGAAGTAGTCAGATGCTAACTTCAAATCGCCAATTGAACCATCTTCAAAGACAAGGTCAATGAAGCCTCTTAGCCTTAGCTTGTGTCCACGAGGAGTGGTTACTTCAACGCAGCCCTCGACTTCAGTTTCTTCGGTTTCTGGCAGCACAAGTGCGTTACCGTACGAGTCAACCCCGTCACGAATTGCTTCAAGAAGTCCCTTGCCCCATGTCTTTAGCTGCTCGATTGCTTGTAGCTTATCGTGAGTATCAACAGGAAGCTTGCTCTTGTAGTCGCGAGGATCTTCGGTTTCCATTCTAGCTTCTAAGTCCATGACTAAAAGGTCGATTAGATCGTTGATGTTGTCATCGGACTCTTTGATTTTGTTAGTTACTTCCGCTTCTAAGTCGCGAGAAGGGATTCCGTCCTCGTCGTTAACTACTTTTTCTCCAGCGTCGATTCTAGTTCTTAGCTCTCTAATCTCTTTATTGAGCTGCATGTAAGGTGAGTCGTTAGTGATATACTCATCAAGAGCGACCATGTGTAGTGAAGATCCCTGTAGGGCTGCCAGCCCAGATGTCTTTGGTGCTTTACGTACGTAGTTGTAGTAAAACTTCATAGAGCAGTCTTTCCAGGTCTTTAGCTTACTAGGTGAGATATCGGTGATCTGCCACTTACCGTGTGGAGAGTCGGTCCAACCCATTACTCTACCCCCTGTGTCTTAAGAAACGCCTGGGCTGACTCTTTGATAGTCTCATCTTTGTGAGACTTTGCAGTCCAGATTACAAACTTCTTGCCACGCTCGTTGCTAGCATAGACCTTAGCTACGGTCATGTTAGCATATGCGCCACTTGAGTAAACTACGTCTGTAAGCTCGACTCCGCTGTTGTACTCCTCTCTGTGACGCTTATGGTCTGCTTCGATGATTTTGTCTACTCTGTCACTAACATTGTTAGTTTCACTTTTACTTTCAAGTGACGGGTCTTCGGATGTCGGGGATTCTGTATAAGCCTCATTTGGCTGGTTAGAGTCCTTTTGCTCGGTTTCCGAAGGAACAGGTTCATTTGCTGGTTCCTCTTCTACAGGGGGTTGAGCGTTTCCGCCTTCCACCAATCTCAGATCCTTCTTGCGACTAGGTACGATTCTTGAGATTCCCTCAAATTGTACCTTAATCCAAGCTGTTCCAGGGTTATCTACAATGACACCTAAGTGCCCTGTAATCAGTCCCTTGCTCTGATTTGGCTTTCCTGCGTAAACTACTCTTGCACCGATAGCTAAGTCGCCCTTTACTGGTTTAGAAGTCTCTTTCACCACTTCTTCCACCACTGGGTTCATCGGCTCATCGGCCATTTCGTTCTGTACGGTTTCAACCACAGACTCGCCAACTTTTTCATTGGCTTCTTTCAACACATCCTGTGCAACCTTAACGAAGGCTGGTACAGGAGTGCCGATACCTGTCTGTAGTATCGCTTCAGCGATGAGACGGAGGTTTTCCTCAATCCCACGCAATATTGTTTTTGTTTCGTCGTCTGACAATTTTTCAACTCCTTTGGTAAAAACTCAATGAACGCCCGAGGTACTTAACCCTACCCCGAACTAGCCTTGACGGAAGTGAATCTTCGTTTCCGTCAAACTACCCCTGACGAAAGAACTCTATCTAGATTCAATAGGGGATTGTGTATCAAACTCTGTTTTCATTGAAGTACCCTTAGCGAAATGGGGTACTCACGCGCGTACTCTATACTTAGTGAAGGATATTCGATAGTCCTTGAAGGGGTATATCGTAAGATCACTATAGCAAAGTGGAGATACCCATAGATGAGGTAACCGTAGTTATTTGTGAGGAATATGCCCAGTATCTTCAGTGTAAACTATATCTGGGGCGGTTTCTTTATGTACCTCGGGCAGTCACAGGAAATTTGAGTGAGATTATGTTGTTCCGCCAAGCTACCCTTGAAGAAATACTAATTACACCTAAGTACCCCTGAAGGAAAGGAGATTGGAAAATGAAAGAAACAGATATCAAACTATTGTGCGTATTGTTAATGAACACTATCTACAACGATATACGTATGATAGTAAGAGAAGAGCTAGAGAGATCGAAGGAGGCTTCAGAATGAGTAGGCACGATCTAAGTGTATTCCTTGAGAATATGCACAGACTAAAGATTGACCCAGATACTAACTGGGGAGAAATAACTGAGGGCTTGATTACTAATCCTGAGTGGTGTGAGTACAAAACAAGAGACCCTCATTGGGAGATAGGTGACTTGCAATTTGTCCTTGAAATGATCGCTATGACAATATACAATCCAGAAGGATACGAAAGTATGGTAGCGGTCGTTAGAAAAATCCACGCTATGGAGGAATCAGCATGAGAGCAGTTACCTACGCTAGAATCAGTACTGATCTCCAGAGTGAGACTTCCATTAACGAGCAGACTCGTAGAGCTAGACAATACGCTGAGATGAAAGGATGGGATGTAGTAGATTCCTTTGAGGACTCTGGGTTCTCTGGTATGAATACTAACAGACCTGCTTTCCAGGAGCTTATGGAGAGAAGGGGAGAGTGGGATGTAGTAATCGCCCTCAAGCTAGACCGTTTCCATAGAAACTCATCTAACGCTCAGCTATGGGCTAGGAATCTAAACACTATAGGAAAGAACTTTGTTGCTATGGATATAGATGTAGATACTACCTCTGCTATGGGTATGGCTGTATTCAAGATTATCACCGCACTAAACGAGATGGAGGTTGAAGTAACCCGTGAGAGGACTAAGATCGGTCTCGATGGCGTAAAGAATGAAGGCCGCTGGGTCGGTAAGCCTCCATTGGGCTACGATTCAGTATACAAGATTACTGAAAACGACAAAGATAAAGGAATCTTGCAGGTAAATCCAGAAGAAGCAGAAGTCGTTCGCTCGATATTTGAGCAACATCTCAACGAGCAACCTCTATCCAAAATTGCAGAGTATCTAATAGAGAACAATATACCTACTAAGAGTGGTAAGCGTATATGGTCTAGCGCATCTATCAAAGGAGTAATCTCCAATAAAGAGTTCTATCTAGGTAATTTTACAGACTTAGACGGTGCAGCTAAAACATATTCCTGGGAGGCTATACTATGATGAAAATAGAAGGATCCACTGATGGAGTTACTTGGGTGGCTTATGCTATCAAAGGTAACTTAATTGAGGCACGCGAAGCAGCCGCTAGCTGCATCTTGAAGACTAAGCACACTTACGTCCGTATCATGGAGGCTTAAAGATGGCTACAATTAGAACAATCGTGGCAGATCCGCCATGGAATGAAACTGGCGGCGGTCAGATCAAGAGAGGTGCAGACCGCCACTATCCGCTGATGAAAGCAGATGATATCATCGAGCTGATGAAAGAGTGGATAGGAAAGCACGATAATGAAGACAATCAACACCTATACTTGTGGGTAACTAATAATTACCTAGAAGATGGACTCAAAGTAGTCAAGGGATTGGGCTTCCGCTACATAACAAACATTGTATGGGCCAAACCTAGCTTTGGATTAGGCAGGTACTTTAGAGGTCAGCATGAGATATGCTTATTCGCTACAAAAGGTAGAGGCTTTGATGAGTGCCTACGCAAGCCGACAAACAGTGTAGTTTCTCTAATCAATGCACCAAAGAGACAGCACTCTAGGAAGCCAGAGGAGTTTTACGAGCTTGTTGAAAGTCGTTCCTATGGCAATTACTTAGAGCTGTTTGCTAGATCTCATCGTGGAGATGATTGGTATTCAGAAGGAAACGAAGTGGATAAGTTTAGCGAGGAGGCTTAAAGATGGAATTGATGATAGGAATTATTGTAGCGCTGATTCTCTACTTCTTAGGTAAAGTCCTTTTGCCAGAAGGAGATCCACGTCACCCTATAGTCCCCGAACCATGGAACAGACTAGCTGGATGGGAAGGATACAGGGAGGAAGAGTAATGGACATTAGGACTATACAAGCGTACTTTCACTCAGAGAAGACTCTGAAAAACGAAGTCTGTGGTGCATGTCACACACAGGTCAAAGAATTACTTCTACTCACTGTGTCTACGCCCAAAGTAAGAAACAAAGGTCTCCCCATCTGTGAGTTTTGCTTCACAAGAGAAGTCTTGCGAGGTAACTTGGTTCCAGACATGGCCCCTAAGCAGATCAGAAAGTCCGAGCAGAAGAAAGTCGATAAGATTGTTTCTAGCTTATTCGGAGGCGAAGAAGAATGAAGCCTAAAGCTAAGAGAAACGTCGCTATGGTCGACGAAGTTATTGCAATTGGAGAAGTCTTTAGTAGCAAGCAAGTTATCGAGAGGCTCTTTATCATGAAAGAAAATGCCATACCATTTCAAGGCAAGCTCAGGACACTTAGGTTCGTACCGACAAGTGTAGGAGTCACTATGGCTCTAAGAACCACTGACAGATATATCGAGCTCGGTCAAAAGGATAACGTAATCCAGTGGAGGCGAGAAGCTTGACGTTCTGGAAAGAACTCTTTGTACCGAGCAGAGACACTAATGCTCTGATATTGTCAGAGTGGGCAGCTATTGACATAGCATACTTATGCCCTAAATGCGAAAACGGCAGGACAACTGTATGGTTGTTTCCAGACACGACTATGGTGTTTGTAGACGAGTGCTGTAATCAAGAAGTAACATTCCACCCAAAAGAAGGAGATGAAGATAGTGACTGAAGACGACGAATACTATGAAACAATGATTAGAGCAGAGAAGAGGGTAGATCCTAAAGAGGAGATAGCCGAACTAAAGAAAAGAAGCGTAGCCATCTACGATACAATACACACAGCACGCAGATTGTTGGTAGATAGACACTTATATGAATCCAGAGTACTTGATGAAGTATGCAAGTTACTCATTGACTTAAACGAAAATCCAGAAGTGGCGGGCTACGGAAAGCAGTTAGCTGACAACATTATATCTGACGTGGTAAACAAAGTAGTACCAACAGAAGGTCCTAATCAAACTCAGCTACCAGATTGGGAGCAGAGACAGTCTCAAGAGAGACCTGTCCGCCCGAGACCTATCTTAGGAAACAGGACTGCAGACTACAATCCCGCCGCCCGCGCTGCAAGAATCGAAGAAAACAGACTCAACAGCCGTACCTCTGGTAGTATGTTTGGCATGGGTCTGCCAGTTAATAATCCATACCATCAGAACCCTGTGATGAATCATATCGAGAACAGACTAACTCCAGCTAGGAGAGAAGTATTTCTGCATCAGCAAAGAGATTTAGTGAGAATGATCTCAAATGGTAGCGTGAATTTTAGCTCACTAACAAACAACGACACCTGGACTGACCAGGAGAGGCAGTGGATACTAGCAGCTGCCTTCCCTAATGGAACTGCTCCAAACCAACTTAGCGGCAGTCCTCTTAACGACGCTGCTAGAGAAATGAACGCAAGCGCTGCTAGAGAAATGAACGCAAGGAGGGAGGCTACATGTCAATTTGGCGGAGTGGGCTGTGAGCACGAAGCTACAGTCATGAATGAACATGGCACTCCTATGTGCGATCCATGCTCTGAGAGAGACTTTCAAGCGAGAGGCAATGATTTCAATTACGAGATGTTACCTTTCACCCCTTCCCCGCACCCAACAAGGTAATAAGGGGGATGCGAGGTCTATTGTTTGACGCAGAGGAACAAATACCACCACCCGATAACGGAGAAACTTGAGGCTATGAATGACGAATAAACCAATTCAATTTCATTAGCGCAGTGACCCGTTTACAAGGAGGAATTAGATGATTAGGAAGTTTATCCAAAGAATTCTTTTTCCGCCGCCCTGGAAAGATGGTGTGTGTAATACATGCACCCTTCCCACATTCGATGGTATCTGTCCTTCCTGTGTCGATAAGACACTAGGAAAGTGAAGGTATATGGGAAAAAAGAGAATAATTACGTGGATCGAACAGACGATGGAAGGGAGAGGTGAGCCAATGACTAGCAATGAGATTATGAAAATAATATCTGACAAGCATCCTAAGCATTCTCCTTCCACGCAAGAAATATCTCAGAGATTGACTAGAAATAAGCAGTTTGTTAGAATGGGATATATCAGAAAGAAAGCTTTGTGGGGATTGGGTGGCGCAAATGAGTGATTTGATAGCACTTGTTGATGCGCTTAATCCACTGGGGCAACAAGCTGGGTTGATTCTTGGAGTCAAAGTGAAAGAAGACGATCTGGAAAAGATCTTTGAGTGGATAAGTGGCCTAAAGGGCAGCCTTCCACCTGGGTTTTCACTACAGAAAGTCACTGTTGTAAAGCCTGTCCGTAAAAAATTCAAAGGCTGCTACATACACGAGACGCTCAATAAAGCTGGAGCTTACTCTCCTTCTGGTAGCGTTAATGGTAAATGGCACAAGCTGATTATTTCAGTAGACTGTACGGAGGAAGAATGAAGCGAACATTTGTACTAGGTGGCTTCGATACTGAAATGAAAGAGATTGCTCAATTACTGGACCTTCATGGCGAACGTTATATCTTTGCTAAAGAGGGTGACAGTAGAGTATCTCGCACAGGAGCTTATGATGCTACTTCACCAAAGCCTGCTTACGGACAGGTTTGGATTGAGTGTTGCCATAAGGACTACAGTAAAAAGGAGCTTGTTTCACTAGGCATAGAAGTTATTGACCACCACTCTGAAGGTGACTATGGCTATGGAATGCCTGCTAGTAAGTACTTTGAGGCTTCGTCAATAGGACAGGTTCATAACTTACTCGGCTGGGAACCCTCGCTGAAAACAAAAATCATTGCTGCTGCTGATCATTGCCTTATGCTAGCTTACATGGGAACCTGTCCTGGAGTAAAAAGAGCCGATCTTTTATCCTACAGACTAGAGTTTTACGCTAAGAAGTACAAAGACCCAATGAAGTGGCTACAAGAAGCACACGAAGAAGTCAAAAAGTGTCCAAATCTCGATATAATGGGAACTAATGTAAAGGACATAAGTACTATCCCAAAGCGATACAAGCCGTTTCTTTCAGAAGTGGGTTGCTATTATAATGTGAAAACGATAAACTTTAGTCACAAGGAAGACGGGTCGACAAAAGTATTCTTGTCGAACTTATCGAAAGAAGATCTTGGTCGCTTCATGGATACCACTTGTTACAAGTGGGGCACAGTCAAGAAAGTATACGGAGATCCTACCCGTCAATTTGTGGGCTGCATTTACAGTGATTATCATGGCCTTAACAGTTGACGACTACCATACTATCATTACGACCCCTCGTAAGATGATTGTTTTACCGATACATAACTCTCCAGTTAACTTCTATCGCTATCCTCTGTCTGATATTGAACTATCCTACCCTATGTACTATAGTCATATGAGAAGAATGTTAGACAAAGGAGTAGATAGGGGAGATATATTCGTATCAGAAGGTGCACACGAAGTTAGCATATGTTGGATAGTAGCGGCTAGAAGCGTACACATAGACGACGGTGACGGCGGAAGAAAGCCCGCTAGATTTTACACAGGTTGGCTAAAAGACGGATTTGAAGAGATGATCCGTAGAGGTTATCACGAAAAATATGATATCGCCATACCAGCTTTAGGAGTCTATGAAGATGACGCCACTGATCCTGTCACTTTCTGGAAATTGACCAGGAAATACTTCAAAACCAGTCCAAATAGAGTGGATTTCTTGCTAAACTGGTAAGGATAAGTCTCTTAACTGTAGTGAAAGTACGATTACATGTGCGAAGCAGCGCCAGCCCAATGATGGGACATATTCAGCTAGAGCTTGAGGCATTGTACAAACTATCCCAAGAGCTTACGAGTGGTAAAGAAGTCGAACTTTACTCTTCTTTTGACATCGAGGTAAGCGGTGCAGAGCTAACGGTTATCAGTTTCGTGCGCAACCTCTCCGAGTATCTACTCACTATCGAAGGAAAAGGCCAAGACATGACTGTCACACTTCGCTCAACAGACATCCCAGAGTTATTTATTGCGTTACCAGCGCCAGCCGTCCTCCATATAGGATCTACGCCAGAGCTGGTAGGTGATTTATGTTGAGTGAGCCCAGCGCCACCAGCTTTGAAATGACTACTCTCTTTTCTGCACTACTAGCAGATACTACTGAAAACGACGGTATAGCCATAAGTGTAGACGACTGTGACTGTGACGAATGTAATTCAAGAAGAGCTAATATCCATATTTACTCGACCCTTGAGCTTGCGATTGTCAAACAGGGGCACGCTATAATCCAAAGATTGACTCCTAACGAGGCTAAAGACTTCGCAAAAAAGATGATTCGCTATGCCGAGTTTGTAGATGCTACAAATAAAGCAGTAGCAGATCAATTAGATGAGTTAGAGGAATTTGTATGAACTACAAGAAGTTCCACAGGTCGCCTATTTACACTGCATACGGTCTTGATGAATATTACATAAGAGACGATACAGCAAGACTGGGCGCATTAAAGAAGTCCTGGGAAGGATTCAAGCTAAAGCATCCTTACTATGCAGAATTACTTGAGATACTATTTGAAGACGAGGCAATAGACGTACATGTGTTTGCTAAGCCGTTTTCAGAAACAAGAGCTCTTTTGGCCATCAAGCAATTTGAGAAAACTATGCCTCCTCGTAAAAAGATCAACCCTGTGTGAGTTAAATACAGGTCTCTATAGTGAAGTTAATTGTTAAATAGGGAACGAAACAACCAATTGTCATGGGAACTAAGTTTTTCACATACGACGGCAAGCAATGTGGCTTCATTAGAAAGATGGTTGATGACGTAATTCTGATTGAAGACGCGTGGATCAACGAAATGAAGGGCCACTGTGCTACAAACGGATACGATACGCTACTAGAAATGGTGGCGAGAGTACTCTCTGCAAAGGGACACCCTGCTATCAGTAGAGCGCAGGCATTCATTGTCCTACAACAATTCTTCAAAGGAGAGGTTCCAGAAGTACTGCAAAACACCGAGATTGATGAAGTCAAGGGCAGAGGTAACTTGTTTGCCAAGCCAGCTAGAGCAGCTGCTGCTGCTGTAGACACAGTTACGAAGCCAGTTGGTAAAGTAGTCGGGGGAGGAATCAATGCAGTTAGTGGCGTTATCAGGAAAGCTAGCTCAACAGAACAGTCCTCTGAGGTGACAGAGGATGGCACTGAGTGAGAGAGACGGTCACATACTGTCGATTCTGCTTGACCATCCGTATCTGCACGACGGACTCACTGCGGAAGCGGCTTTTAACTATCTTCTAGGCAGGAAACATAACGATCGCCGACAAGAGGCTTGGCGAAGTTCTATCAGAAAGACTTCTTTCTGGATGAAGAAAGTCGGATTTCGTGTAGTCAGAACGGGCCCTTACAACAGATATTTTTGGGATATTTGACTATAGTGAACGGTAATCATTATAGCCTCCCGACCACGAACCGCAAGGGATGAGAATTCTAAAGAAAGCGGGTAGGCAACCAGCCCCTAAGATTACGGTTGCGCAGTATCTGGAAATGTCCAGAGATTTGAAGCGAGATCCGAGATTTCACTTGAGTAATCAAGACGTTAGAGACGGCTTCGTTTACTTCACGGGACCAGTCGGAAATGAGATGATGTCACGATTTATTGATTTATTATCGTATCATAACAGCAAGGTCGAAGGGTTTCCTGTCCTCCCTTATTCTACTATCAGAAAGAATGCTTTTAAGTCTGCCAAGTTAAAGTCACTGGGATTCGACTTCCAGGGGTTTGTGGCTTCATTACCGCCAGCTGTATCTCAAAGTAACGGCTGGTACAGGACACAGTGTCCTAATTGTGCCAAATTAGGCAAGGCTCGTGGGCAAGGCAGCCTAGTGTATACTGAAGAAGGTATTGTCCATTGTCACTCGCACTCATGTAGCTGGCATGATGTTGTCGACGGATTCTATAACAAGGAGGGTAAATCATGATTATTAGTGCTCTTTACGAACAGGAACCGAACAAGTATCACTTGTCAAGAGGCAAGATACGACACGATCAGACTCATGAGTTAGTTATTCGTGACAGAGAAGAAGTAGATGGACAATGGGTTAGAAGACAGCAGATAGTCAAAGACTTTCGTCCTTACTGTTACGTTGTGTGGAATAAGTCACTTCAGCTGCAAGACAGAAAGAGAGACGTTATGAGGCCACTTACTCCTGTAATGGCCAATGATGACTTTAGAGTCGAGCGAGTTATTGTAGACAGTGGCCAAAAGAACGCCGATGGGCATAAGTTAGGTAAGATAATCTTTAAGTCTCCAGAAGATCTACGTATGTGGCGCTACAATCATTCATACACCTTTGAGGCCGATGTTCCTTATGAAGATCGTTATCTCGTAGACAATGTCAGTGAGATAAGGCCATATAAGATGAGAAAGCTCTTCCTTGATTTGGAAGCTCTTCAGTATACTAAAGACGACGGGCCTATCCTCTGTAAGAACCCTAACAACCCGCGCGATAATCAGATGATTAACGTCATCGGCGTGTATGATTCGTATACTAAGACTCGTATGCAGTGGTGCCAACACGAGAACTTGGAAGAGGACATACAAATCAGACAATTCGATGGTGACACCGTCGTGGTTCGTCGATTTACTACAGAGAAGGCCATGTTGAGGGACTTCGTTGAGTATATAGATGAGGTAGATCCTGATTGTATAATTGCGTGGGGTATGGGCTTCTATGATATGCCGACACTCTATTATAGATTAGAGAGCCTAGGTATAGGCTCTGAGACACTATCTCCTTCGTCATTAGGTAGTAAGCGCTTTACTAGAGCCCCCACAAAGGGCGTGCAATATCGTTGGACGGCGCAACCCATAATAGGTCGCTTAGTTATTGACTTGAAGTTTCTTTTTGAGAGAATTTACAAAGACAGTAAGTCTTCTACGCTTCCTTCGTACAGTCTGGACATAGTTGGCCAGAGATTATTTGGTCGTGGTAAGACCGAGTTTAGACCAGACTTCTATGAGGCAGACTATGATGAGTTTATTGAGAACTACTTGTATTACAATTACCGTGACGTTGAGTTAATGATTGAGATTGAAGAATCTTACAACCTCATAGAGGGTCAGCAGAATCTACAGGAGTTAGCTATGTGTCAGTTTAACTCTACTTTCTACGGATCCTCTTACGCCCGTGTGTACTTCATGCGCAAGGCTGACTTCAAGCAGAAGTCTGGATACTGGCAAGGGTATATGGAAGAAGACAATGAGCTGCAAGGCGCTATTGTCTTAGATCCAGAAGAGCTTGGTACAATAGGTCTACATAAGAATGTAGCTATCTTAGATTTCGCTGGATTGTATCCATCAATGATGCTAACTTTCAACACATGCTGGACGACAAAAGTGAAGCCAGGTGAAGAAGATTCAGATGACATCATCGGTGACGGATGTAGATTTAGGAGAAGTCCTATTGGTATTCTGCCTCGCTGTGTAAAGGAACTAGACGAGCTTCGTGATCGCTACAAGGCCCTAAGAAACGCCGCTAGTGATGATGATAACGAATACCGTAAGTGGGATGACGCACAGAAGACTGTGAAGCGCCTACGTGCGACTTTCTATGGGCTCATGGCGCTTAAGGGATACGCTTGGGGTGACATTCACATTGCCCGCACTATCACTCACGGCGGAAGAACCATGCTAAAGAAAATCATGAAAGAGTCTGAGCGACTTGGATACGAAGTGGTCTACGGGCACACCGACTCCATCTTCGTTAAGCTTGGGGACGACAAGACTCCAGAAGAGTGTGCAGAGGCAGGTATCGAATTAGGTAAACATTTGACTAAGATTTGTCAAGAAGAATACAGGACCGATGCTATTGATGTCGAAGCAGAGCTAATCATGGATAAGTTCTATCTTCCTCGTCGTAACCGTTACGCGGGCAGAATAATGTGGAAGCCCGATTATGGCGACAGTCCATTTGACATAGCCAAAGAACCTGTAGACAAGCGCATCAAAATGCAAGGTCTTGAAGCAAAGCACACTAACACTGCTCAAATTGGGAGAACAGCTCAGACTGAGTCGATCAAGATGATTTGGGACGAGGCAAGACCAGAAGAAGTTCTAGAATACGTAAAGAGTCTCATTAATTCTGTCCGTGAAGGTGACATTCCTAAGGAGCATTTACTCGCCCGTGCGAGATTAGGTAAGTGGTTAACTAACTTCTCAGAGGATCTCGTTCCTAAAGCAGAAGATGGCAAGCGCGCTGAAACGCACCATCCACTTTGTAATAACAGGAGAAGCTACTCTTATGTCGATAAGAGTGGGAAAGATAAGAAGTGCGAGTGTAGCCGCTGGTATGGTGCACCTAATCACTACTTAGATGGTGCAACCAATGAAGACGCTAAGCCTAGCTCTTCAGCTCACGAGCTTGGATGTTATTCATTCTTAGACGGTACTTCCAGGGCAGCAGCTTGGCATAACATCATGCTAGCTGATGATGTCTATCCAGTGCTTGATAAGGGTGACTCATTTTACTATACATTCGTACAGGGTGGTCCGACATGGATACCTAATGGCGGCTACGTCGCATTCCACGACGTTTCCCAGATAGAAAACTATCAGTTGGACATCAACCGTATCATTGAGAAAAACATCATCGACAAGCTCGATCATATCTTCTACGGTATCGGTCTCGATAATGCTATGCTTAGTTCTGACCCCGCAGTAAAGTACTCTATAGAGGACTTCCAATGACGAAGAAACAAAGAGTCTGGAAAAAGTGCCCGCGTGAACACTATGTGTTAGCCACTTACACTACTCAATATGGCTACCATAGTTACGACATGGATCCTTGTGCAGAGTGTCAATATTGGCATATGCGTGGATGGTATCCTAAGCAACTCACCATAGATCTGCACAGTAAGGTTCGTAATGATAAGGGTAAGTGGGTAAGAGGCCCTAAGAATGAAGCCTTAGAGCGAGTCAGTAGAACAATGGCTTCGCTTGTTAAGCACCAAGACGTACTTACTGTATTGGAAGTGTATGAAGAGATTTTTGATGACTACACTAAAACGGTCAGTCGCTTGTGGGCAAATAGTCTCCTACGGAAACTGTCGAACCAGTGACTATTGCCTCAGCGGGGCCGTTAATCTTGTCTTTGTTACCCATGGCCGATCCTGCCATAATAGCTTCTGCTTGTCTCTCAAGTGAGCAAGCGGCCATGACTGAGTAATTACCAAAGCCTGCACTTCCCATTGGCCCTAAGCTCGTGACTACTCCTTCTTCGCCCATCGCGTCACATATGAGACGTACATATCTGTAATCATACTCACCTACTCCACCGTCGCCATTCATCTGGAAGTCTAGCTCTTGCTCTATCTGCCATAGAGCTGCTTCCATACCGAAGCGCTTGTTAATCCAAGCTATGTTGTTAGTCTGTAGTTCTTCAACATCTAGATACTTGTTAAGTCGATCTACTACGTTGTTTAGTGTAGTTGCACTGGCGTCACGAATATCTAGTGTATATCTTGCGCCTATAGCGTCATTATGATTTGGCTGTACTAGATAAACAACGTCCGCATTACCTACACCAGAGAACTTTGTAGAGTATATTCTCTCCTTGACTCGCAAGAAATCGGCTTTGTCTGTACTATCTAAGTAGATAACAAACGGTTTATCGAAATTAACCTCTGAATCTGTGCGGAAATTAACTCCTAGCGCCTTTACTGCTTTGTTAATCTGATTTCTGACAATCTGCTTAGTCTTACTTAGACCAAGTACATCTATCATCTCTATATTGAATTGTATAATAAGAGCTCTATCTTCTAGATTGTATGAGATTAAGGAGATTATTTGGTCTCCTGTTGCCGTACGACAGATAGCAGCAACCTTTCTTGCCACAGATTCTTCATTGTAATCCTCGCGAAGAGGTACTCGGGTTCTTGGGTTCTTGATTTTAATAGCCTCAGAAAGTGGGGACTCTAGAATCTGCTTGGTACGATCGACAGAACCCTGGAACGACATCTTACCTGCGAAGTGGAATGTTCTAAGAGCTGCTTGTGTAGCTGGTTCACCGATACATCCACCAGCTGTGGCGCCTATAGCCTCTCCTGTTCTACAAATAGAGTCATCATAAAACTCACAGAATCTCTGTGCGATCTGGCGCAGCGCTACAGCTCCAATCTCTCTTCCCTTCAATTTGTCGGCAAGAGTTTTCTTACTAAGGTAAGACGGCGGGAATTTCTGATATGACTGATAATGGGCCTCCAGTACCTGCGAATGATCTGTATTGGAGCCTTCACACTCGTGACAGTGATGGTTAGAGTATTCTTTCGTGTGCGCACTTTCAAGAGGGTAGCCGTGCTTACACTCAAAGTCAAACAATAGCGGTTGAAGAGTGATCACATGCCCATCTTTATTGGTGTCTTTATGTGATCCTCTTATGTGATAAGGAGCTAATCCATCGTCTCCAATGATTGGTGAAACTACTCTCCCTGTTCTGGTGTTCACAACCTGTTTTTTGTCATTAACAACTAGCGATTCTAGTGCTTTAATCATCTTTCTTTCTAGATAACCAGATACCGCGATTTGTCCTTGCCCTGATTCAATTGTGGATCTTCGACCTCCTGTAGAACCGAACCAGTATTCTGTCGGCTCAAATCCGTCGGAGTAGCTTGAGAAGATAAATCCAGAGTGAGCTGGGTGCTTTAGATCGTAAGTTTCGCCTTTCTGTCCCTTCATTGGGAAATGCGCTAGAGATCTATCGTGATTTATTCCTACTCGTAGCCTCTTTCCTCCGACCAGAGTCTGGCCGTAAGACCCACACATTTGGCGCACGTTCATATCCTTGCCTCTTGCTTTTGATCTGACAGCTATCTGCATAGGGTTTCCAGATCCTTGTGCATTTTCAATTGGAACCAACAGCCTCTCTTCGTACTCTGATGTATACTTGTGAATTTTTTCGTCGATGAATGCAGTTGGATCAGATGCCGCGAATAACTTTTCATCATCCGTCTCAGCTAATTGCATGTAATCTTTCGCATCCCAGAGCTTTTCTGCCTCAACTACCTTCTGCGAGTAGGTTTCGTACATGTCACGTATATCCTGCTTGATTGCTTTATCTTCTACCATCACATCTGCTAGCCCCATAGTGTAGCCGATTACTCTGTGTGCAGCGAATCCGAGCCTTGTTGCCATCTCAATATACTCAACGAGCTTTGCTTGACCATTCTCATAACCTTCATGATAGATGAAAGAAGGAGCTATAGAAGCACCACCTTCACCGAAGGAGTCCTTTTCAAGCGTGCCTTGAATTAGCTTTCCTTTGTATATCACAATGCGTTCTTTGTCTTTCTTCTTTAGGTTAACGCTTGGGTCTATAGAAGAGGGTCCCGTGTCTTTATACACAATATTTCCTTCTTCGTCTACCTTAGGAGTGTTCCCTATGAAGCTCGCAGAAATATACTCTGCGTCTAGTATACTGAAGAGATGACTAAAGATGGCTCTTCCTGTATAAGCTGGATTGCCATCGCCATCGAATGTATCTGATTCTGGTAAGCTATCTACTGTTCTATAGACCGAAGTGGATGTCCAATCTTTCCACTTTATGGGAGAGCTGACTGTTTTACTGTGGGCCAGCCACTTCTTTCTTATTTCTTTAGGATCTCTTATTTCGCTGAATACATACGTGTAAGCTTGTAGGGCTAGTGATTTGCTTAGATACGGTATTCCTTCGTCTGTGAATCCTAAACCAGTTGTAGGATTCCATTCATTTCTTCGTTCCTTATTAGTGTGAGTTAAAAGATATAGACCAGTTGTCTGATCCTGATCGGTTGCGACTGTCAGCTTTCCATATCGAGCGTGAATAATGTTCTTTGTCAATTGCATCCATTTGTTTGCTTCTTCAATCGCCTTAGGAGTCTGTAAAAAGTGTAACTTCATACAGTCGCCATCGTAGTCAGCATTGAATGGAATACATACGGTGGGATTCATAGCTAGTGACTTTGCTGGTCGTACCTTTGATCTCATCGCTAAGATTGACTGCCTGTGTAGAGAAGGGGCTCTGTTAAACAGCCCTACATCACCGTCGATAATATGTCGTCTAATAACAGAACCTAGTAGTATAAAGTTTTCAAATAGGTACTGTCCGTTTTCATCTCTTACCAACTTGACATTTCCAGGATTCTTGTTCATTATGTCTCCGTCTACATACAGTGTTGTGGCACCAGGATAGTTATTTGGTCCATTAAGTAAAAGTTCTCTTATGAACTTTTTATTCTCGTCAGTGACTACTTCTAAAGTGGTCGCTTCCATTGCTATCTGTGTCGGGACTCCGACCTCATCTATTGCTAGACCTGGATCAGGGGTGATTACGGAGTAAGAAACTTCTTCTACATACTTAGATTGAAGGTTGTTTCTGAATCTACCTCGCTTACCAGTTAGCCTATTGATAACTCCCTTCAATGAAACATTCTTGACTTTACCACCAAAGCCTCTCTGTTGACTCGTGCCACCCGAACCGATAGCTTTCCTTTGATTATCATATACCCTAGATACAGCATGATATAGTTGAGTAGTAGTTCTAACCTCTCTACTATACCCTAGACTTCTAATCTTAATATCTCTTAGTCTTTCATTGACTACGACTACGTCTTGGTAGAGCTTGGTTAGATCGTTTAAGTCATTCATCCCCGTATCTGGTATGAATCTGAAAGGTCTAGAGGTGTTTGGTGCAACGGGTAGCACTCTAAAGAATAGATCTTCTGGTCTTGACGTCGAGGGATCCAACCCCAGATACTTACACATCTCATCGGGTATTCTTTGAAGAATCTCGTAGGCTTCTAAATAGTCTATTCCTTTAGCGCCATTGTAGTATCTATCATCTGGTACGGGGAAGTAAAACTGTCCGCTTGAATGCTTAAATCTTATTTCTGGGTTAAAGGAGTCGCATCTTGGGCACTTCTTCTTTTGTTCGGGCTTAGTTCCGTGATACGCTTTGTATACTTCCGTGACTCTGTTGCGAACTTGCCTGAATCCTGTAAAATTTCTCTTGTTGAGCCCGAATAATGAATCTACGATTGGTTCTAGTGATTGTTGTGCGGTAACTGGTATGTTTAGATCTCCGCAAGAAAAACAGATTCTGTTTAATGTGTTTAGTATAGGATAAGTACCTCGCGCATCATTGCCACTGAATCCTAAATAAGCCGCCTTTGGTACAGGTGTCGATAGGCTTATTCTTCCAAAGTGACCGTGGCACGAGTTAGTTCCATCTTCACTTCTTCCTAAATTGCAGGTCTCACATTGTTCACTACTTGTAGATCCCATGCGCATATCTTGCACACCACCTTTAATGGGATCACTTAGTCCTGTTGTGAATGAATCTGGGGTAACTAGCTCCATTACTGACATGTCAATTATTTCTTGAGTTGTCATCAGCCCCATCTCAATCTCGCCAACTTGCTTTGGAGGATTAGTAAATACTGAATCTGTTCTCCTAGTGACATAACTAATAGCTGGCTCTTCTACTCCTCGCTCTATTGCTTTAGCTGATACTACTTTTGGTAAGACTTCTTCAAATGGAACCCTAATTACTGCGCCTCTTAGTCCATTTACTACCGCATTTGGATAGTCAGATGTGAGATCCTGGAAAAGCGAATCTTCTCTTGCTATTATCGTAACAAGTATGTAGTTATCTCGCGCAGCTCTTAGCCCTACAGCATCTTCGTGTGTTCTAAGATACATCTTTGCTGATGCCTTTGTTGTAGGAACCCAACGATGTCTTAGTCGCCCAGCCGATATTCGGATATTTAGATTACCCATTTCATCAAAGTCATCTGGAGCTGCGTACCAGATGAACTGCCTTAACTCCATGGCTATCACTTATCCCACAAGGTGCCTTCTCATAACTCTATTGAGCGTGCCAATAGGCTAATTGATCTGAAATCTCATTCATCTTATGGCCCGAATGTCCCTTGACCCATTGAAATTGGATGTCGTAATCGACCTTGGCGAGCAGGTCGTCAAGTATGGTTAAGACTTCTAAAGTACTTTTATCGTCACTTTGGCCCTGGCCAGATGCAAGATCTATAGCTGCCGTGCAGTCTGAGCACACTCTTACGAGTGTTGCCTTGTTGTTAGAGTCCTTTAGGTAGCGACCCATGTGAATTAATCCGTAGATAATGGCAGTGAGCTCGGCTAGAGTAGAATTTGGTGCGTCGCCGATGTTGAATCCGACCGACATTTCGATTGATTTAGTTTCATTGCAGTAAATAGTTACCCCAACGCCCGCGCTAAAGTCGTCATTTACCATGACTGACGCATCAGTGTAGACGTTGTAGCTCAGGGAATAATCTTTCTTAGATATACGAAGCCCTCCCCTGCGCTTTTTGAGTGTCTGGTGATCTTTACTACTGCGCCTAATGGAGTTTGTACGCCGTCGTTACGAAGTCGGGCCAATTCTGCATCCGAGTAACTGATCAAAGCTAGTTCTGATTCACTTAATTTAAGCTTCGTAAGTTCCCTTTTTGACTGCAAATCGGTCAAAACTTCGTGTAGTGGGGTGTGTTTCCACTGCATGCGTATCACTGTTGCGATAGTGTAGGGCTAGAAAAGACTACTCCCAATCTTCCCACTCTTCCCAATCTTCATCGTCTGACGACTCTGCGTCCTCTTCATCTTCCGAATTAACAGAGGCGAGTAACTTGGCGACCGAGTCGTCGTCTTCTTCAGACTGTTCTTCATCTTCTTCAGACTCTACTTTAGAATCGTCTGGGTCTTCCTCCGAATCGTCTTTTTGAGACTCTTCGTCTGGTTCTTCTGATTCTTCTTCTGATTCTTCTGGTTCTTCTTCGTCTGCTAAATCATCCCAGTCGTCGTCTTCCCACTCATCTTCCCAGTCCTCGTCAACTTCTGTAACGGTTTCTTTCTTTACTTTTGGAAGCTTTGGATCTTTTTGTGGCTGATCTTCTTCATCTGATTCTTCGCCGTCTTCATAGAACTCTGTATAGTCTACAAGGGTGACTTTTTCGTTCTTCTTGAGGTCAAAAGCCGCCAAGAAGCCATCTAGCTTCTTATCTGCTGCTTCTTCGTTCATCGACTCTATGCTGATTGTCATGTCGACCAGGAATGTCTTCATGTACTTTGGTACTTTCGTCGCATACTTAAGCTTGCACTTTTCATAAGATCAATCAATTAGTGGTTATAGAATAGTTCATAAGTCAGTTATATGTCCCTTTGTACATGGGCGATAACCCTGACGACCATTTCATTACAGTTAGTATCCGTAGAACGACCAGAGATGATCTAAAAAAGGTAGCTTTGTCTAAAGAGCCTGTTTGGAAGACAATCGACAGACTGCTTAATGAATATAAAGTCAGTCGCCTAAAGAGGGATTAATATGCCTAGAAGATACGATCGAGTAGTTAAGAACATTGAGAAGGCGTTCACCGCTTACTCCCAGACTGATATTAGCCGTGTTTCTTTCGCTCAGCTCAAAGATTGGATCAATTCCAACACCAAAGACGGTATTTCTTCGCCAAGATTAGCCAGTTTCCTTCGCCAGAGATCTCATTTCAAGTGCGTAGAGCGCACTAGAACCATCGGTACGAACCTTACTGAGACGTACTGGGTTATGGAAGAAGTGACTGTTTGATACCGGTATCTTTACCGACGTATCAATAATGAGAAGAAG
>MDSV01163254.1_pt1 | contig 21486 bp, 19 predicted proteins | sample 810851 | NCBI WGS metagenome assembly MDSV01 (sample SAMN05326640, study PRJNA326480) | marine metagenome | isolation source: seawater | place: Atlantic Ocean: North East | collected 2012 | reverse complement strand
TTAGTTCCTTCTTCATCAAATTGAAACTTTACTTCATTAATCCCATATTTACTTAATCTTTGCCTTAAGTTATTTGGATTTTTTGCATAAAACATTAAAAAACCTCCTCCGCCTGCTCCTACTAATTTACCCCCTAGAGCCCCATGATTTAAGGCATCATTATAGATATAATCAATTTTTTTATTACTCATAGAGTGAGCCCGCTCTTTTTTTAAGTTCCAATGATAATCTAAAAGTTTTCCAAATTGGTATAAATCATCATTTTCTATTAATTTTTTGCTTAAAATTCCAATATTTTTTATCTCTTTCAAATTGTTTAAAATTTGTAATTTCTTATTCTTGGTCTCGGTATCTTGTTTTTTTAAAATTAGAGAAGATGACCTAGTATATCCTGTAAAAAATAATAATAAATTATTTTGTAATTTTTCTTTAGTTTGTTTTTTAATTTTTAAAGATGAAACGCTTACTTTTCCTTTTTTATCAATTTTAAACACTCTTAAACCTCCATAAGAAGCTATAAACTGATCTTGTTTTCCAACTGGCTCTTTCAGTTTATTAATTTCTATATCACATGCAAGTTCAGCTAATTGATGTTTAGTTATATTTTTTTTATTAAATAAATACATACATTTTAATAAAGATGTTGTAAAACTTCCAGAAGAGCCTAACCCTGTACCTGCAGGAATTTCTGCTAAAGTTGTTATCTCTATTCTTTTTGAATTATGCTTAAATTTTTTTAAAACTTCTTTTATAATTGGATGATTAATTCGATCTATTGAATTAACTTTTTCTCTTTTAGAATATTTTAAATATATACCATCTGCATAGGGTTCTAAAATTGAAGTATAAATATATTTATTAATTGCTGCTGAAATCAAAAAACCATTAAATTTTTTGTAATAAGATGGCAGATCTGTTCCTCCACCACCCAGGGTAATTCTTAATGGACTTCTTGTTATTATCACAATATTTTATTCTTCTTATAACATTTATTTATAATTTTCATATTTGCATAAGCATCATTTAAACTGCAAGAAACTTTTTTATTAAATTTTATGCTTTTAATGAAATTTGATAATTCAGATTTCCAAGAAATATCAATTTTGTTTGGAAAATTCCAAATTTTCAATTTCGGTTTACCTAAATTCTTACTCATTTTATAAAATAAAAGTTTTTCTTTTCCATAGCTTCCCCCTAGTCCCTCAATTTCTAGTTTTCCTTTTTTTCCAAAAATTTCAAAGGAGAATTTATTTTTCCACTCAGTACATGAGGCATGTAAAAAAGCAATTTTATTATGTTTAGTTTTCAATGTTAGGAATGCATTATCTTCAACTTTTGATTTCCAAAAAAAATTATTTAAGTGAGAATCAATTTTAACAAATTCTCCCAAAAAGATTCTTGACAAATCAATTATATGAGAACCTTGATCAATTAATTCTCCACCGCCTGAAATAGATTTATTCATTCTCCATTCTTTTTCATAATTTTTTCTCCCTCCATGTCCATATCTTGACCTCACATACATAATATCACCAAGAGTTTTTTGATTAACTATTTTAATCGCCTGAATTATTGAAGGATGAAATCTATGATTAAATCCAACTTGTATTTTTAAATTTTTATTAAGATATTTAGCTTTATTTATTAAATTTTTTAATCTCTTTAAAGAAATAGCACCTGGCTTTTCTACAAAAACATGCTTTCCTAATTTTAATGAAATTAAAGCAAATTTATCTAGATGATTGTGAGGTGTGCAAATAATTACAACATCACTATCTTTAACTAACTTATTGTAATCATTATAACTTTTACACGAGAATTTTTTAGCAAAAGAATTAGATATTTTTTTGCTAACATCATAACATCCAACAATTGAATTTTTGGAAATAGAATTTGCTCTTTTATTTCCAATTAATCCACATCCAATAAATGCAAATTTTAATTTTGGATTAATTTTTTTTTTCATTTTTTATCAAAAAATTTTAAATTTCTATCTTTACCAACTATTCTTCTAATATTTCCAACATCTGAATTTCTTAAAATTTTTTTATATTTTTTAAAATCTTTCCAATTATCCCAGAGAACACTTATTAGTTTACCAGTAATTCCATCACTTTTTTTATGACACAAAAACTCTACACATTTTAAAATTTTTATTATTTCAGTACCTCCTTTTTGCTTCTGATCTAAAGATTTTTTATAAAAAGATTTACCTACAGTTTCAGGTCTTTCTTTTAAAACTTCATTCAACATTCTTGTATTTATTGGTCCAGGCGCAACAGCATTCACATCTATTTTGAATGGCAATAACTCTTTAGAAATATTCTCTATAAATCTTACTATTCCAGCCTTACTGGCAGCATAAGCTGAAAAAAAAGGCAGAGGACTTGTAGCTCCTCCACCTGACATTTGGATAATCTTACCTTTTTTTCTTTTTTTGTAATAAGGGATAATTTTTTTTATAAAATATATTGATCCTAAAAGATTTATATTTAAAGTTTTTTCAAATTCATGCCACTCCAAATTTTCTAATTTACCTTTTGGTCCATATATTCCAGCATTATTTATAAGAATATCTATGTGCTTAACCTTTTTAAAAATTTTATTAAAAAAAATATCTACTTGTCTGTATTTTGAAACATCACATTGTTCAATTATGACTGTTTGCTTTTTTCTTTCTGAAAAGAATTTTTTTATAATATTAAGTTTTTTTTTATTTCTTGCACAAATAATTAAATTTGCATCTAATTCATAAAAATATTTTGCTAATTCAAGACCTAAACCTTGGTTTGCTCCAGTGATTAAAATATTTTTTTTTTTAAAGTAATTTTTATTATTTGTCATGTTCCAAAGAGATATAGTTATAATTATCTTTTAAACAATCTTTTTTATAATAATTGTTAATATCAATAATTAGGCTATTTTTTTTAAAAAAATTCTTGATGATTTTAAATGAATAATCCTTGTTAAAAATGATAATAATATCAAATTTATTTTTTTTATAACTCAAATTAAAAAAATTTTTAATCGATGCTATCTCAGATGAATTAATTCTTAAATATTCGTCATAAACTTTTATATTTGTTTTTCTTTTAAGCCTATTAAAAATCTCAAATGGCAGAGATCTTCTCAATGTTGTTGTGCCCGAAGTATAGCTGAGTCCAATTTGTAAAATTTTTTTTTTGCTTAAATTTTTTTGATTATTTATAATATTTTCTACCCACAGCGAGTGTTTTTTATTACTTAATATTATAGATTCTAAAATTTTAATATTTAGTGATTTCTTTCTTCCCTCATTGATAAGGTAATTTATATCTCTTCCCAAGGTTCCCCCGGAAAAGGAATTCCCAGGTCTTAAATATGCATTCGGACTTATTCTTTTATCTGTTTTTACACTTTTTTCTAAATCACTAAAAGAAACTTTATACTTGCTTGCAATAGATGATATTTCATTAATTAAAGCTATTGAACAAGCCAAATAAGTATTTATTACATGTTTGGTCATTTCGGCAGTTTCAATACTTACAAAATGTTTATTTGAATTAATCCCATCAACTACTTGATTAATTTTTTTTTTAACCGATTTGTTTCTTATGCCAATAATTATATCTTTAGATTTTAAGAAAATTTCTAAACCTTTACCTAGCCTTAAATTCTCTGGTATATATGCAAATTTAAAATTTTTTTTTAAATTGATTTTATCATAAAGTTCGAGTTTCTTAATTGATCCAATTGGTATTTGGGATGAAATAATTATTAATGTATTTTTTTTTAAATAATTGAATAATTTTTTAAGTTTTGAAAAAATAAGTTTGAAATTACTATGATCATTTTTATCTATAATAGAGTCGTAGGTAATCCATATAGTATCAAAATTTTTCAGTTTATCAAAATTACTTGTATAGAATAAATTACTATTCAAATTTTTTTTAATTATTTTATTAATATTTTTTTCATTAATTGGAATTATTTTTTTTTTAAATTTATTAATAATTTTGTGTTCATCAAAACAATATATTTTATTTTTTTTTAATGACGAAAGTCCAGTACTAATTACAGTCCCTAAATGCCATAAGCCTACAACTGCTATTTTCATGTTATTTAAATAACCACTTATTTTGTATAAAAAAATTAATAGTCTCTTTAATACTTTGCTCAATTGTTTTTTTTGGCTTCCATCCAATTTTTTTTATTTTGCTTGTATCCAAATAAATTTTTGGACTATCTCCAATCCAGCCTCTTTTTCCACCAGAATAATAAATCTTAGGATTTAACTTTAATATCTTTAAAATTGTTTTAATCGAATATTTAACAGTTATAAATTTGTTAGTTCCTAAGTTATAAATCTCAACATTTCTATTATTTTTTTTTAGTGCCATTATCATTGCATTTATACAATCCTGAACATGAAGATAAGATTTTTTCTGTAAACCATTTCCTAAAACTTTAAGTTTTTTTTTATTTTTTAGTAACTGTTTGTAAAAATCAAAAAGATGTCCGTGAGTATATCTGCTGCCCATAATTGATACAAATCTAAATATAGTAGAATTAAATCCAAATCCTGAACAGTAAGACTGGATTAGAGCTTCACTGGCTAATTTTGAACTTCCATATAGAGATGTTTGTATTGGAAAAGGATTATTTTCTTTTGTTGGAAAATTTTTTGGCTCACCATAAATAGACCCTGTTGAAGCAAAAATTATTTTTTTAATAAAATTTTTTCTCATAGCTTCTAAAACATTAGAGGTAACAATAGTGTTTTGTTCTAGATCTTTTTTGGGTTGTAAAAAACCATTTTTTACATCAGCATTTGCTGCTAGATGAAAAACAACTTCATTTCCTTTAAAATATCTGTATAATTTTTTTTCTTTAAATAAGTCTACTTTAAAAAATTTAAATTTTTTATTGTATTTAATATTTTTTATAAAAATCAATTTTCCAGTACTTAAGTTATCAATGCCAGTAACATTATAGCCTCTTGAAATTAATTTTTCACATAAATGGCTTCCTATAAAACCAGCACATCCGGTTACTAAAATTTTTTTTTTTATTAAGTTTTTCAATTTATTTCTTTGATAGATTTATACCAATACACAAATTACAAAATTCTTTTGGTATAACATTGAATGGAAAAAATTTAATAGAACTTATTTTAAAAAATTTTTTTAATTCATTAAAAATTTCAAATGGTAAATTTATATGTTCTCGCTTTATAAACCAGTCGTAGTCCATTCCATACCTTTTTTTAAAAATACGCTCTGCAGATATTTTTCTTGCAATTGAGTATGCCAAACTTCCTTCACAAGGTATTACAACTTGAAAAGTGCCTGACTTTTTAATTATTCTATTAATTTCACATAAAGCTTTGGGAAGATTTGGCAAATGCTCTAAAATATGTATTGCTATAACACGATCAAAGAAATTTGATTTAAATTTGGTTTTTTTCTGACAGTCTCCATTAATAGCATTAACTTCTTTATGGTTTCTGTTTAATTTTGATAGCATATTTTGTCTAAGATCTATAGCAAAATAATTTTTAAGTTTTTTTTTGTTCAATTTTTCGTAATAAATATGTTCACCATCTCCAGCACCAATTTCTAAAACAGTTTTAAATCTTTTTGGCCTACTTTTTGTAACATATTCATGATTAAACTTATCGACAATAGAATATTTTGATTGCAATACTTCATGCCAATATTTCATAAAATCATCACTAATTTTTTTTTTTTTAATTGATAGTTTTTTCAATTTTTTTGGAAAGTTTTTATTTTTTTTTATCTTTAAATACATAATTGATTAATCTTCAAAATTTATTTTTTTATCAATAATGAATTGAGGTCTTCTTTTAACTTCATCATAAATTCTACTAATATATTCTCCCAATAAACCTATGCCTAATAATTGGATACCAGAAAAAAAAGTAACTACTAGTACAATAGTTGGTAAACCTGGAGTTAAGTTAACTCCAATTATTTTTTGAATAACATACCAAGCTCCTAATAAAAAACTTAAAAATGAAAACATGAAACCTAAAGTTGACAACAAAATTAAAGGTTTCGATGTAAAACTAAATAACCCGTTTAAACCAATTTTTAATGAACCAAAAAACTTATTATAATTCCCAGTGCCAAAATTTCTTTTATCCCTATCATATTCAATAAATGTTTGATTAAAACCAATAAAAGAAATTAATCCCCTTAGGAAACCATGAGTTTCATTAAGTTTTTTTAATTCCGTAACAACTTTTTTTCTCATTAATCTAAAGTCCCCAGTATTTCTTGGAATTTCAATATCTGTTAATTTATTTATCAAATAATAACCAATGGATGAAACAAACTTTTTAAAAAATGTTTCGCCTTCTCGTTTTTTTCTTCTAGCTAATACAACATCGTAATTTGATTTAGTCTCTAGTAAATTATACATTTCAAAAAATAATTCCGGTGGGTCTTGAAGATCAACATCAATTACTCCACAATACTCACCTTTACAATAGTGTAGTCCCGCTATGGTAGCAGAGGGTTGTCCAAATCTTCTTGAAAAAGTTATTAACTTTATATTTTTATTTCGTTTTATTTCTTCTAATATATTTTTTTCAGTTAAATCTTTTGATGGATCAAGTGCAAAAATTATTTCATATTTTTGATCGATTTTAGTTAGGACTTTTTCAATTCTTTCCAAAAATGGTTTAATATTTCTTTCTTCATTATAAACAGGAACTACAATAGATATTTTTATCATTTTAAATTTTCAAAATAATCGTTGTTTATTACACAATGATTTTCTTTCATATCAATTATTTTTTTTTCAGTACCATTTATCTTTTTTAAAGTATATTTATTTATAAATTTATAATCATTAAATACCAAATTAAGTGATAAATATAAATTTTTAAATCTATTTATCTTATCATTTTCATAAATATGTAAATTAATTAACTTACAATTTTTAAAGTAATCATCTTTAAATATCCAAAGAATTTCTTTTTTTGAGTCTAAATTTAAAATTGAAGGAAATGAGTCATATCTTGTGATACCACTGTTAAAAGTACTTAATTTATAAATTGGAAAAATTATTAACAATAGAATTACATATCGATTTATTCTTAATTCAGACATACCTTTATTATTAATTTTGAAGTTGAAAACCATAAAAAACCATAAAATTGGAGATAAATAAAAATATAATTTAATAACTGACCAATATTGATTTAAAAAAATTAATACTAGTGAAAATGATGACAATGTTAAAAAATAAGATTTAAATAATAAAGTTATATTTGAATTAATTCTCATAATATTTATGAAATTACGCATCAAATAAAATAAAATTGAAAAATTTAAAACACTTAAATAAATAATATTTATACTTTTAATATTTAATAAAAATTTAACATCTGTTAAATAATATAATCCAAAAAATGAAGGAACAATATTTAAAAAATAGTGTTTATAATTGTGATTAATTAATTCAGAGTTAATTAAAGCGAATAATTCATATAATGATAATTTAGGATTTATTAAAGATTGAATTTTTGAAACAAATAATTCAGATATTATTGGGTTTTCTCTTCCGATTATAAATCCACCAAAATATGCCCACCAATTATTCTTACTAAGAAAACCTTCATTTATTTGCATTGTCAAAAATTTAAATGTGAATTCATAGAGAGGGAAATTTATTAAAATAAAAATAAAAGAAAATAGAAAGATTATTTTTAAATTTTTAATTAATATTTTAATGTTGCAATCTTTGCTAAACAAACAATAAATAAAAAATAAAAACGCATATACACTAGCAAGTTCAACATAGACTATAAATAAACTTGAAAAAACTATTAAAAAAGTCGTTAAAAAATAATAATTTTTTTTATTAAGGTTTTCAAATAAATAAAAAGTCTGATTTAATAGAAATATAAATAGTGGAATAGATGTCAAATGTGAAAGAGCATCTATTTCGTAAATATAAAATGTCCAAAAACTAAAACAAAAAGAAAGTGAATAAAATAATTTTAAATAAAAATTTTCTTTTTTTAACAATGAAGATAGTAAATTAAATATTGATATCAAAATTAGTATGATTAAAAAAAATTTAAATGCAAAAACTATTAAGAACAAATTTGAAATATTTAGATTTAAAAAAAGACTTAAAAGCAAAGAGGCTGATGGTCTATAGAAAATATATTCTGTAGATATTTTTAAAAATAGTGGAATATCAAAATTAGGATTAAAGTTAATAATTTCACTAAAATTATTTTTAAAAATTATTAAAGATGTGGATATATAGTTAAAATAGTCCCAGTAATTTCCTCTAAAGACATAGTACTGCTCTCCATAAATAAAGGACAATAAAATAAATATCAATAAGGGTATAAAAGATATTTTAAAAATTTTATATATTTCAGACAAAACTTTACTTCTATAAAAGATTAAAAGGTATGTTATGGAAAAAATAAAAATAAATATAAAAATCCAGAAGATAATATTAATACTTAAGTTTATTTTAAAATAAGCATAATTGACTAAAATTATAAAAATTGAATATGAAAAAATAATTCCATTAAGACTTGATAACCCTTTAAATTCTCTTAATTTTTCTTTTAAAATTAGCATTATAGAAGAAAATCCAATAAGGAGAAATTCAATAAATAAAACAATTTTAATATAGTCCATATTTTAAAGTACAATTATTTTGATTATTATATTCAATAATTTTTTCAATTATTTGAAGTTTTAGATAATAAAAAATAAATAACCAAATACAAAATTACATAAAAAGATATTACAATTCCCAAATATAAGCTTTTATCATGAAAAAAATATGCAAAAACAAAATTTGGCAATAAAAAAATATTTATTATTAGGCCTGTCAAACTATTTTTAAATACAAAATTTATATTTTTTAAATTTAAATTTAATTTTCTATATAAAAGTGAATGCAAATGAAGTTTATCAGGTAAATATGAATGTTTACCTTTATTTAATCTTCTTATAATGGTGAAAAGATTTTCGATTGCAGGATACCAGAGAAGTGACACAGCTAGAATTGGAGAAATATTATCATTATTATTTGTCACTTTTATTATAATTAATGAAATAATTATTGATAAAATATAAATACCATTATCACCAAAAAATGATTTTCCAGAAATATTAAAAATAAAAAAAATTAAATATATGAGAATAAAATCATCTAAATAATATTCAATATTACCTTCTTGCAAAATAAATTTTAAAGTTATTATAACTATTAACAAATACCCAGAAACTAATCCATTTACACCATCCATAAAATTAAATCCATTTAATAAGGTAATTATACAAAATATAGTAAATACAAATTTAAGTTGATCATAACTCAATAAAAAATCTAAGAAGTTGATATTTGTTCTAAAAACTAAAATATCAGAGTTAAGAAAAACTAATAAAAATATAATAAATAGTTGAAAGATAATTCTCAATTTAGGTGAAAAATTTTCTTTTATGTCTGAAAAAATACCTAAAACTAAGAATAAAAATAAACAAAAAATTATCGTTGAATTAAATAAAATATTAGGGTCAATGAAATAAAAGCTGCTTATACTAAAAAATAAAAAAAAACCACCGGACAATGGTGTACCTGATTTTTTTTCCAATTTATGATGACTTTCTTTTGGGTCATCAATTAAAAAATTTATTTTTTTTAATAATAAGTTAATTATTAATAAAAATAGAGTTAAAAAGATGATTTTGTAGTACATTATATTTATAAATATTATTATACAATTTTAGATATTTGGACAAGAGGGGCCTGATGAAAAAAACAATTTTATACTTTTGTACAATGCTAATGATTATAATATTACCGATTTATTTTACAGAAATTTATTTAAGAACAATTGGACTAGGTGATCCAATCATTTATGATAGTAATTATGTTTATGGTTATGCCCCGAAAGAAAATCAAAGTAAAAAGAGATTTAAGAAATCTAATGTTACTATTAATGATGTGGGGGTAAGAAGTTTATATAATTGGTCAGAAAATAAAAATAAAAAAAAAATAGTATTTTTTGGTGACAGTGTTACTTATGGGGGAAGTTATATAGATGATAAAGAATTATTTTCTCATTTAGTCTGTAAATCCCTAAAATCAAATGATTATATCTGTGGCAATGCTGGAGTTAATTCTTATGGAATTATCAACATAGTATATAGATCAAGATATGATAATAGAATTAATGATGCTGATATAAAAATTTTTTTAATTATACCTGATGACTTTTATAGAGGATTACAAAATTCAAAAACTGCACATTTTTACCTTAATGATAAAAATTTTCTACTTCCTGCAATATTTGAGGCAATAAATTTTGTTGCCACAAAATATGATTTGAATAATTTTATTTCTAAACGAGATACTACTAAAAAATATAATAATCAAAAAGAATTGATAGATGAAGCAATAATGTTGCTTTCATCAGAACTTAGAAGATTAGACAATAGAAATGAAAAATTTCTTTTGTTTTATTCTCCAGGAAAAAATGAGAATAAAGATATAAACAAATATATAATTAAGAAATTAAAATTAGAATCTAATTCACGTATAATCGAATTAAATAAAATTCTTAAAAATGACATGTTTGAAGACTCTACTCATTTTAATAGAAAAGGACACAAAACTGTCTCAATTAAAATTACTGATGAAATAAATAATCTAATTAATAATTATTAATTTGATTAATTATAAAATTTAATTCTCTCTTATTAATCAATGGATCAATTGGCAAGCTTACACATTTTTTTGCAATAATTTCTGCGTTTTGAAATTTTTTATCTTTGAAATACTTTTTAAATGCTTTCAACTTATGTATAGCATACGGATAGTGGAAGCCGAATGGTATTTTAAACTTTTTTAAATAATTTGTGAAATTCTTTCTTTTATTTACTAATATTACAAATTGATGAAAACAAGAGTTGTTTGGTATATCAAATAAATAAATTTTTTCATTTATAATTTTGTCAAAATATATTTTTGCAATTTTTCTTTTTAAATTATTTATTTTATTTATTCTTTGCAATTTACTAGTCAAAATTGCTGCCTGGATTGTATCTAATCTGCTATTGATACCAATCAATTCGTGTTGAAATTTTTTTTTTGCACCGTGAGTCCTTAATTTTATTAAAGTTTCATAAATTTTTTTTTTATTTGTAACAACTGCACCTCCATCTCCATAAGCTCCAAGATTTTTTCCTGGAAAAAAACTAAAACAGGCAACATGACCTATATTGCCACTGTTTATATTTTTTATATTCCAGGCGCCGACTGATTGAGCAGCATCTTCTATCAAAATTATTTTTTTTTTATCACATATTTTTTTCAATTTTTGATAGTCTGAACAATGACCCCATAAATTTACTATTATAATTGCTTTTGTTCTTGAATTAATTTTATTAATAACATCTTCCTGATTTATACTTGCGTCTTTTAAATTAACATCAGCTAACCTCAGTTTACAGCCAGCATTAATTACTGTACTAGCTGTTGCCACATATGTCATCGCAGGAACAATAACTTCATCTTTATAATTAAGATTTAAAGATTTTAAAACTAAATAAAGAGCATCTGTTCCACTTGCACAAGATATACAAAATTTTGTTTTGGTGAAATTTGAAAATTTCTTTTCAAAGTCTAATACTTCTTCACCTAAAATAAAATTACTTTTTTTTATTATTTTTTTAGTTTTTTTTATAATTTTATTTAAAAGTATTTTATCTTGCCTATAAATATTATTAAATTCTATTTTCATGTATTAAATATATAATTCCTAATTATATCCAAGTTTAGATTTTAAATTTTTATTTAAAAATACTTCTCTAGACTCAAATGATGATTTATAAATAGCATTTACTATTTTTAAACTAGGAAGCCCTTCGTAATTATTAAAAATTTTTTTTCTGCGTTCATTATCTTTTAAAATATTTTTATAAAAGTTAATGTGCCCATTAACTTTTGATGAATTAATTAGTTTCATGGTTTTTGAAAGTTGTTTTTCCTGATCTTTAGAAATATTACTACATTTTAATGTTTTTATTTTGGAAGCATTAAATCCATCTAATACAATAGATCCTTTAGTTCCTAGTATTGATAAAGAACCTTCTAGATCATTTGGTCTAGTGGCAATAGTTGCTTCAATTAGGCCTAGCTTTTTTGGATCTTTATATTTAATTATAGATATTGCAGTATCTTCAACTTTATTTTTTGTGTTGTGAGCTTTTATAGTTTTTGCAATTACTGAGATTGGCATTCCCGATATCCATTGAAGTAAATCAATATGATGGGAACATTGATTTGCTATAACTCCTCCATCATATTTCCATGTTCCTCGCCATTTGGCTAGTTTAAAATATTTATTATCTCTTGACCACCTAAGTCTTACAGTCGTTAAAAAAATCTTACCAATTTTATTTTTTTTAATTATATCCTGAGCAAAAACTATAGCTGGATTCAAACGATTTTGAAGAACAACATGCAATTTTGTTTTTTTTTTATTACAAATCGAAATCATTTTTTCTGCATCTGAAACTTTTAATGCAATTGGTTTTTCTACTATAATTATTTTTGCAAAATTAACACATTGTAAAAAATTTTTATAGTGATGACCACTCGGTGTAAGGATTGCAGCAATATCAAAGTATTCTTTTTTTACTAATTTATTTATTGAGGTATATTTATTTACTGATTGGTGTAAATGTAATGAATTTAATTTTTTTTTATCGGGATCGCATACGGCAACTAATTTAATTTTTTTTTTTTTTTCTAAATAACTTATTGCTTTAAAATGTTTCAATGAAACTTTCCCACAACCTATAACTACAATATTTTTCATATTTTCAATTCAAATTTAAAATTCTAATAAATTTTTCAGTATTTGATTTAAGATCAAATAATTTAGTAGCGTTCTTATATGCGTTTTCTCCCATTTCAATAACTTTTTTTTTATTTTTATAAAAAATTAAAATTTTCTCAACTAACTCATGGATATTTCCTGGAGTAAATATAAGTGAAGCATTTTTTATAACAGTATCTTCATTGTATTTTTTCATTCCAACTATAGATGGTATCTTAAATAATGAAGACTCTATTACCGGCCTACCTACACAATTAAAATAGGAAGGAAAAATTAGCACATCTATTTTTGAATAAAAGTTATTTAAATCAGATACTGGTCCTAAAAATTCTATATTGCCACAATTATCTATACTATTTTTGATTAAAAAATTTTTAAAATTTTTTTTTGAATAAAAAAAATTGTTAAGAAAAGATCTTTTTATTTCAGTACCTCCAACTAATAAATTTATTGGTAATTCCATTTGATTAATTTTCTTAAAGGCTAATAATAAATCATAAATACCTTTTCTTTTTAAAAAGTTTCCAATAAATCCAAAAGTAAGGTTAATGTTATTATTATTATTTTTTTTTACATCTTTCTCTTTATTAAAAACATTATAAACTATTTCAGTATTTTTTTTATCATAAGAAGTTTCATAGCAATCATTATCAATTGCTATAATTTTTTTAATGAATTTTCTTGATATGAATTTTAAAAATTTTATTCTTAAAAAACCACTATTTAGATTCAATCTTGATCGCAAGTGAGAAGTTATATTGGTTTTAAAAAAAAAACTTAATATTGGAGACAATATAATTAATTCAAATTCATTTAAATGTATATAATTAATATCTTTTAATTTTTTTTTTATTGAAAATAATTTAAAAGAGAAATATATGAAAAATATTATTTCTCTTAGTAATATTAACCATCTTAAATTCTTGTAAAAACCTATTTCAAAATGATTAAATCTAGGAACTCCTCTTACATTAATAACATTAATTTTACATCTACTAAAAAAGGAAGAAGATGAACCAACAGGACAAATTATATAAATTTCATATTTAAATTTTAAACCTTCTATGGTTTCTGCCAAACTTCTTGCTGCTCCAGAAAAATCTTTGTGGTTATGTATAAATAATATTTTTTTCATATTTAATTAACTTAATTCCATTAATTGTGACCACCTATAAAAATTAATCATCCTCCAAACTTGATTGTTATAAGGTTTTTCACCATTTAATGTTTTCAATATTTCCTCTTTAAATAAATTTTTATTTATTAGAGGATTTTCATAATCATCTTCAAGCCACATATTTATTTTAGAACGAATTTTTTTAAGCATACTTGCTTCAGGTGTGGCAAACCCAATCTTTTCATTTCTGTTTAATATAATTTCAGGAACTATTCCTTGCATTGCTTTTCTAAAAATATGTTTTGTTTGAGCATGATCTGAGACTAGAAAATTTTCAGGTAAGCTAAAAATGTACTCAGAAAGGTCCTGTGTTAAAAATGGTAATCTACACTCTATAGAAAAAGCCATAGAACTTCTGTCTGCATATCTTAATAATGCGGGTAAACCCCCACTAAATATATTTTCTCTTAGTTTTGAAATAAGCATTCTCCCAGGTAATTTATTAGTAATTAAATTATCAGGAGATTTAAATTGTAAATTTTGATTTTTTAAGTAGCCTGAATTTAACCATTTTGGACTAAAATTTTTTCCAATAATTTTTAAAGCTAAACTTTTAGTACTTGATGATAAAATCTCTTGTCCAAAACGAAATGCTAATTCATATAATCTTTTCTGATGATTTTTTGTCCAGTTCTTTGAAAAGTTAAAAAAATTTTTAAACTCTTTGTTTAGGAATAAGCTGTATAATCTTGACCCTGGGTATCCATTGTATCCGCATAACAGTTCATCCCCTCCTTGACCTTCTAGCATTACTTTTATGCCTTTTTCTCTAGCTTTTTTGAATATTAAATATTCTGTAATTATACTAGTATCTAAAAAAGGTTCTCCCTGAATTTTTATCACATTATCAAGATCTTCGGCAAAATCATTTCCAGCAAAAATAAAATTACTTTTGCTGTTTGTAAATTCATTAATATTATTTATCCATTTTTTTTCATTTAAATTTGTGTCTTCGGCAAGATAACTGAAAGTATTTATTTCATAGTCAGGATATAAGTGGCGTACCGCACAAGCTATTGACGATGAGTCGATTCCACCAGATAAAGCTATACCAACTGGAACATCACTTCTTAAATGAATTCTTACTTTTTCTAAAAATTTTTCTTTTAATTGTTTTGCCGAAACTTCAAAATTTAAATCTTTTCTTTCTTGTATTGATGGATTCCACCACTTTTTAATATTTAAAGAATTTTTTTCGTAATTAAACTTTAAAATATTACCTGCACCAATTTGTTTAATTTTATCTATAAATGTATCTTCTAGATTGTCTTGATTGCCAAATATAAGGTAATCATAACATCTTTGTATATTTAATTTTGGTTTATTTTTTAGTAATGACAAAATTGGATAAATTTCTGAAGAAAATATAAATTTTTTTTTATCATAATAATAAAATAATGGTTTCATTCCAAATTGATCTTTTACACAAAATAAATTTTTTAGTTTTCTGTCATAAATTGCAAAAGAAAACATTCCAATTAATTTCTTCAAACATTCTTCCTTCCAAAATAACCACGATTGTAACAAAACTTCTGTATCTGAATTAGAAATAAATTTTATACCTAAATTTTTTAATTCAACTCTAAGTTCTTTATAGTTGTAAATCATTCCATTAAAAATAATTGAATATCTTTTGTCTAAACTATGCATTGGCTGATGGCCACCTGAAGTTAAATCGATGATAGAAAGTCTTCTATGGCCAAAGCTAACTGTTCCGCTATCTGCCTGTTCAATAAATAAATCTTTATCGTCTGGACCTCTTTTGATTAGTAAATCTAATGCTTTGCTAAAGTGACTCCTATAATTAATTGGAAAATCGTTATGCCAAGTTCCTAGTATTCCACACATATTTTTAGTTAAATAAAATTTCTTTTTTTATCATTTCCAAAAATAAATCTATAAATTTTTACTAAAAGATAAAAAAATGGTCTTTCTGTTTTATAATTAGAGTGTAATTTAGGAGGTCTGTCAAAATATTCTATAAGTTCTTTTTCATCCCAATTCATTTTTTTTAAAAAAAATTCTTTATCACTTTCTAATTTTTCTAATGATGAGTAAGGAATTTTTTTAAGATCATTAAGAGCATCTTCTCTTTTCATCTGTTTTGAAACAATTAAAGTACTAAAATGCAACATTCTCTTATCGACATTGAATTTTTTTGGTAAAATATAGCCTTGATAAAATCTTGTAAAAACAGATTCGTAATGTTTATATGGATAAGCTTTAAAATTATATTTTTCTTGAAGATATTTAAGAGCTTCGTCCTTTTTGTAATCAAAATAATTCAGAAAAGGTACCCAATGAATTCTTTTAATAAATTCATACCAAACATAATCTATAGTCCCAATTGCAGGATAAGTTTTTAAGCTAATTCCAGAAAATGTTTTTGCTATATTCTTAATATTTCTTTTGTCATATTTAAACCAATTCATCTGTCTTGGCATTTTCATACCTTCTGTAGAATGATTTGTTCCTGAAAGAATATAATTAACATTGAATTTAGATGCTTGTCTATAATTCACTGTCATCATTGCATTATCAGTTAAAAGCTCAATATCAATTACATCGGCCTTAAAAAAAGATTGCATTAATTTTTTATATTCTTGCCAATCTATTACATATGTAAATAAGTCCACATTTAAAAGTTTAACTAAATTTTCTATATTATTTTGTGCTAATTCAGAATTCCATCCGTTATCCATATGAACTGCGAGTGGTCTTAATCCATTTTCTACAGCTTGAGTAAGTGCAAAAGAACTATCAAGTCCTCCAGAAACTCCAACTATACAATCATATTTTTTATTTTTTCCATCACTAATAATTTTAGAAATAAATTTATTTTTAATGCTTTTTAAATTTTCAGGATTTCTAGAAGAAATTTTTTTTAATTCTTTTAAGAAAGCTTCACAATATGAGCAATTACCATCTGAATTAAATGTTATATCTTCAATTTTACTACTCATCACGCATCTGTTACAAATTTGGTAATTTTTCATTTTTATTATAATTCTTCTAAAAACTTACTTTTAGGATATGAAATTAAAACTGCTTTATGAGATCCATAAAAAACAAAATATGATCCTACTGCCACTGCATCACTTCCTGAATCTATGGCTTTTTTAATATCTTCTATTTTTCCAACTCCGCCTATGGAAACCAATGGAATATTTAAAATTTTACTAGCCTCATTTATTAATTTCAAATCCATTCCTTTCATAGTTCCATCATTATCTACAGAATTTAATAATATTTCCCCGATACCTCTATCAACAAATTGTTTTAATACTTCTTTCCAATCTTCATTTAATAATTTTCTTTTATCTGATCTAAATATTTTATATTTTCCAAAAATATTTTTTTTTATATCTAGGCTAAATATTAATGATTGGGCACCAAAATAATTCGATAAATCTTTTATTAAATTTGGATTATCTAAAGCAGCTGATTGAATACATATTTTTTCGATTCCTAATTTAAATATTTTTTTTGCATGCTCTAGGCTTGATATGCCACCACCGTAAGCAACAGGCATAAAACATTCGCTAGAAAATTTTTCAATAATTTCAAAATTTGGACCTTGTTTATTTTTGCTAGCTGAAATATCTAAAACTATTAATTCATCTACTTCTTTTTCATTAAATATTTTTATAGCATTTAAATAATCACCTACATACTTCGTATTTTTAAATTGTTCTGTTTTAACAAGTTTGTTATTTTCAATTAACAAACAAGGAATAATTCTATTTTTTAGCATTATTAAAGATTTATAAATTTTTTATAAAAATTTTTTCCATTGGTATGGCTTTTTTCTGGATGAAACTGTGCTCCAAGAATTCCATCACTTTCAACTGCACATGTAAAATTATATCCATAATTACATGTTGCTGCTATATTTGACTTGTCTTGACATAAAACATGATAAGAATGAACAAAATAAAAATATCCCTCGTTTTGAAGTGATGAAAAAAAATTAGAATCTCTAGAAAAAATAACTTTATTCCAGCCCATATGTGGAATTTTTAATTTTTCATTTTCCTTAAATGAAAATTTAGAAACTCTTCCTTTTAATAATCCTAATCCATTAGTTTTTCCTTCCTCGCCATATTCAAATAATAAATGCATTCCAAGGCAAACCCCAAGTATCTTTGTTTGCTTAGAGTTTGAGGCATGATGAATAGCTTTATCTATTTTTGTATCCTTTAATTTCTTGATACCCATATCCATTCTACCAACACCTGGCAAAATTATCTTTTTTGACTCACTTATTTCTTCCGGAGATGATGATATTTTTGCCTTGCCTCCAACATGTTTAATCATGTTTAGTAGAGATCCTAAATTTCCCATATCATAATCAATTATAGTTATCATAAATTTGATAATAGCTATTTTATAATTTTATTTATTCTAAGTTATTTTGCTTATGTATTTCTTATACCAATCATAGGTTTCCCTCAAACCTCTGTCCATTTTAAAAGTTGGTCTCCAGCCAAAAAATTTATTAACTTTTTTATAATCCATATACTGACTTTTAATCTCACCTTTTGTTTTTTTAAATTTAGAATTTTTAAATATTGATCTTAAATTTTTCTTTTTATTTCCTATTTCAAAAATCATTTTAACAATATCTTTTACTTTATGTCCTCTGTTTGATCCTGCATTAAAAACTTCACCGCTAATTTTATTTGGCTCTAAATATAAACTTTGAGAAATTTGCAAATATAAATTAATAACATCTTTAATATATAGAAAATCCCTTTTATGTTCCCCATTTCCTCTTAGTATGAACTTTGTTTTTTTTATTAAAGATTGAAAACAGTCTGGAATTAATGCAGAAAAATTTGCTTGACCTGGTCCATAAATATTTGAAAATCTAGTAATTGCAATTGGTAATTTAAATAATTCTTGCGAATAAGATTTTGCAATTAAATCTGCACATGCTTTTGATACATCATAAGGATATATCGGTTTTAGTTCATAATTTTCTTTATATGGCATTTTCTTTATTGGATACTCCCCATAAGCCTTGTCTGATGATGCAACAATTATAGATTTTACTTTTTTTCCATTTTCTCTAATTGCCTCAAAAAATGTATACGTGCCCTTAATATTCGTTTCCCAAGTTAAATAAGGGTATTTTTGAGCTAATCCAACCTCAACTTGCGCAGCCAAGTGAAAACAAATATCAATATTTTCTTCTATAAATACTCTTTTTAAAATTTTTTTATTTTCTACATCTCCATCAATTAAAGTTATTTTTTTATTAAGATTTTCTGCAAATAATAATGTTTTTCTATTTTTATTTCTAATTAGACCAACAACTTCTGCACCATTTTTTAAAAGTTCTTTTGCTAAATTAGATCCAACAAAACCATTAATTCCTGTGATAAAAACTTTTTTATTTTTCCAAAAATTTTTATTTAATTTTTTTTTCAAAATCTCCTACCTCTCTATTTGCTTCTTCTAATTCTTTTAGAGTATTAATTGTTATATGAAGGCCTCGATGCTTGAAAGTTTTTATTTTAGATTTTTTCACAAGATATTTAAGTAATAATTCAAATTTTTCAAATTTTGAAAAAAAACTAAATATTTTTTTACTAAAAATCATATAACCAATATTAAACCATATATTTAAATATGGTTTTTCAATATAAGAATTAATAATATTATTTTTATTTATCTTTAATATGCCAAAATTAGACTTTACTTGAAAACTCGAGATTGTAACAGGATATTTATGTAAAGTATGGTACTTATAAAGTTTTTTAATATTTATATTTGCCAAAGTGTCACCATAACAAATTAACAAATTATTTTTTGAGTATTTTAATATTTTTTCTACTCTTTTTATTATTTCTGTATTTATACCAGAATTAATAATTTTAATATTTTTAGATTTATATTTTTTCCGAACAAAATTTTTTAATAGTTTATGTTTATAACCAGAGGCTATTATAATATCTTTTATGCCGCAATATCGAAGATGATCTATTAAGTAAGAAAGAATTTCCTTTTTTTTTAATTTTACCAGAGGTTTGGGTATTTTTTTTGTTATCGGATATAACCTCTCACCTTTGCCGCCACATAAGACCAGAGCTGTTAAATTACTATTTATGTTAATATTTTTCATAAAAAATTAATTTAAACATTTTTTATAGATTTTATTAATTGATTCTGCAAATTTTTCTGCGCCAAATCTTTTAATTATATTTTTTCTTAGTTTTAATCTATTAAATTTTTTCTTCTTAAAAAAAATTTTTCTCATACAATTTGTATATGAAATTTGATCATTATGTTTCACTAAAAATCCATTATTATTGTTTACTATTTCAGATGGTCCTTCAGCTCTTGTTGATATTACCGGAACCCCAAATGCTAAAGCTTCAATTAAAACAACCCCAAAAGTTTCATGAAGACTTGAAGATAAAAAACAATCTGAAATAGCTAATTCTTTTTTCATAGCTTTTCTACTAGCCTTTCTTATAAATATAATTTTTCTTTCAAATCCACTGTCTTTAGTAATTTTTATTAAATTTCCAATCTCGGGTCCGTCACCAATTATCTTCAAAATTGCTTTTTCGTTTTTGAAACCTTTTATAAAAGATTCTATGATAAATTTAATATTTTTATTTTTATCTAATCTATTAACTGTTATAAAAATGAAATTTTTATTAGTTTTTTTTTTTATAGTAAAATTTTTGGAAATATCACCAGGTAATACTGGATAAATTGTTTTAACTTTAATATTTTTAAGACCAAGCTTTTTTTTGAACACTTTCGAAAATGGTTTGCTGCAAGCCGTTACTGCTTTAGATTTTTTTAAAATATTTATTGTTGATTTTTTTAAAGGATTAGGAAAGAGATTTTCAGCAGTTTCTGAACTACACTCAGTAGTTAAATATGGTATATTATATTTTTTATAAATTGCATTAGCAACATAAATTCCAAATCTAATATCATGAGCATGTATTAGGTCGGGTTTTCCAAACTTTTTTAAATATTTTTCAAATAATTTCATTCCAATTTTTTCATACTCTCTAGCTAATAATAAATTATAAAATCCAATTCTTGCTGGTAACAAATTTTTTTTAAAATATCTAAAAATAGGGATTCCTTTTGACAATTCATATTTTTTATATGGATACTTTTTTAAAATTCTTCTTACCGAAAGCAAGCCAGGTGCAATAATTCCAGTTTTAATTCCATTTTTATTTAAAACTAAAGCATGCTCATACTGAAATATTCCACCTAAAGGATATATTTTAGTTTTAAATTCACCGGTAAAAACAATTAGCACATGCTTCATTATTAATTATCTTTTAGGAATTAATTTATTAAAAAAACTTAAAGCTATTATAAGAAATAATTTAAATTTTAAAAAACTTATTGGTAATTCTAAAAAAATTTTAAATGATTTAAAAATATTATT
>MDSV01052735.1_pt1 | contig 21487 bp, 23 predicted proteins | sample 810851 | NCBI WGS metagenome assembly MDSV01 (sample SAMN05326640, study PRJNA326480) | marine metagenome | isolation source: seawater | place: Atlantic Ocean: North East | collected 2012 | reverse complement strand
TGAAATTTGTTTAAACTTGCTTTAATTATATACAAAAACAAAAGCAATGTTGAGTAATAAAATTTATAAGCACTTTTTTTTGGAATTAAGCAAGTATTTTTTCATAACTTTATTCACTTTTACTGCGATAGTTTGGACCGTTCAGGCAGTAAATTTCCTAGATTTAGTTGTGGAGGATGGTCATGCATTGTCTATTTATCTAGGCTATTCGCTTTTAAATGTCCCTAAAATTCTAACAAAATTTATACCACTTTCATTTTTAATATCTTTAGTACTTGCAATAATTAAATTTGAAAATGAAAATGAATTTATCATTTTGTGGACTGCGGGGCTTAATAAAATAAAAGTAGTAAATTTTTTTTTAAAAATCTCTTTACTAGTAACTTTACTTCAATTGTTTCTTGCCTCAATAGTAAATCCTAATGTTTTAAATTTTTCAAGATCTTTAATAAAGTCTTCAAACCTAGATTTTATTTCAAGTATGGTTAAGACAAATCAGTTTAATGACACCATTCCTGGTTTGACTGTTTTTGTAGAAAAAAAGAATGAAGATGGAACTATGAAAAATATTTTTATTAGAGATGAAAGTAAAATTTTAAAAAGTATAGATAATGTTGATAGTACAGAAAATATTACAATAATTGCTAAACGAGGAAAAGTTGTAAATCAAAGCGCGCCTGCTTTAGTTTTAGGAGATGGAATTATTCAATCACAAAGAGTAGATAAAAATATACAAACTATAAGATTTGAAAAGACTGTTCTTAAATTAAATAATTTACAAACAAGATCTATCGTTCAAACTAAAATACAAGAGACCCCTTCAAGCATATTAATTAAATGCTATTTTAATAAAGAAGATATAAAAATTTTAAATTGTCCCAGAGATCATAAGAAAAATGATGTCTTATCAGAGATAAATCGTAGATTTGGTATGCCTTTATATATACCGGTTATAACTTTGATAGTCTGTTTTTTACTTAATCAAAGAAACGAAAATAAATTTAAAAATTACTTTAAATATATTTATACTATTGGAGCTTTTTCGATTTTGGTAATTGCCGAAATACTTGTTAAATATTCTGGAAAATCTTTTAATAATTCACTTATATATTATTTCACACCTTTTATTCTTTTACCCATAATATACTTAGAAATTATAAGAAATTTTTTATATGAGAATTTAAGGAAGAAATGATAAAAAATTCAGTTATAAATATTTATTTAATTAAAGAATTCTTATTAAGTACACTTAATGTAACATTAATTTTTACTGCCGCAGGATTAATAATGAATCTTAGAGAGGAAGTTACGTATTTTGCAGATTATGACGTTGGTGTAATTTTGCCTACAGTATTATCATTTATGGTTGTCCCAAGTATTTTAATAAATATTTTTCCTTTTATAATTTTTTTATCTGCAATGTGGACTTTTATTAAACTTAAAAATAGTGGAGAGATTTTATCTTTAAAAACTTTTGGCTTTTCTAATTCAAATTTTGTTTACTTAATAGCTATAAGCTCATTCTTTATTGGTATAGTGATTCTTCTTGCTTTTAATCCTGTTACCTCGCTTATGGTTAAATACTATGAAGATATAAAAGGCAGTTATGATTTAGATAAATCGCATTTAGCATCAATAACAAATAATGGCGTTTGGATAAAAGAAAATATCGGAAATTCTACAAATTTTATTAAATCAAAAAAGATAGAGGGTGATTTGCTCGTAGATGTAAGCATTTATAGTTTTGAAAACGATGAATTTTTAGAAAGAATAGAGGCTAATAGTGCAAATATATCAAGTCTCCCATGGGAGGTTAAAGACGGATTTAGTATTAAATTTAAAGATGATAACAAAAGAAATAATTTTGAAAATTTATCATTTAATTCAACTTTCAATAAAGCAAAATTTAATTCACTTTATTCAAATCTCGACACAATATCTTTTTATAAATTAATGACAAATATGAATGATTTGGAGCAAAAGGGTTATAACTCTAGGCTATTGAAAGAAAAGAAGCACTATTACTTATCATTGCCATTTTTCTTAATCTTAATGATATGCTTGGCAAGTATCTTTACTCTCAACTCAGGTGAGAAAAGACAGAATATATACTATATAATCTTATCAATAATTACATGTGTTATAATTTTTTATTTTAAAAACTTTTCTATGGCACTTGGAACTACAGAGAGGATACCTTTGGAAATATCTGTTTGGTCACCAATAATAATTCTAACATTGTTTTGTTCAGTAGGTATTATTCAAATAAATGAAAAATAATCAATTAAAAATTTTATTAGTCTTAATAGTTTTGGTTTTTAATTCTAATTTACTAGCAGATGAATTAGAAATTAAAGCAAAAGAATTGAAGTTAAATAAAGTCAATGAAATAATTTTAGCTGAAGGGTCTGTTCAAATTTCAGATAAAAAAAACAATGTTATATTTGCTGAAAAAGCAAAGTATGACAAGAAAAAAAAGTTAATGAGGTCTTTTGGTGAGACTGACATAATAACTTCTGAACAATACAGAATACAAGGTAAAGATATTTTCTATGATAATGATAAAGGTATTATCTACTCAAAACTTAAAACAAAAATAATAGATATAAATGGAAACGAAATATATGTTGATATGTTTGATTATTCGATTGATAAAAAAATGTTTTTTTCACAAGGAAATATCAAGATATTAGATAATAGAACTAATGAATACTTGTTTTCAGAAATATATATTGATGAGAAAAATGGAAAAATTGTAGGTAGTGACGTTAAATCTTTTTTCAACGAAAATAGTTTTAAAAAAGATGAGAAAAATGAACCGAGATTTTTTGCAAATTCTGCCTTTATTGATAAAGATGGTAGCACATATCAAAAGGGAATATTTACAACATGTAAGAATCGAGGAGAAGATAAATGCCCTCCTTGGTCAATTCAGGCAAAAAAAATTAGTCATAATAAAGCAAAGAAAACTGTTTATTATGACAATGCAGTATTAAAAATTTATGATTTTCCAATCTTTTATTTTCCAAAATTTTTTCATCCGGGCCCAACTGTTAAAAGACAATCTGGTTTTTTATTTCCAACATTAGAGGACAATAGCACAGTTGGTTTTAGTGCTTCGGTACCATATTTCTTAGCAATTTCTGATAACAGGGATATGACTTTTACACCTAAAATATATGCAAAAGAAAATTTATTAGTATTACACGAATACCGTCATGCGTTTAAAGATTCTTTTCTTCTCGTAGACTCCAGCTATACCAAAGGCTATAAAAAAACTGATAAATTAAAAAAATCAGAGGGATCTAGATCACATTTGTTTGCTAAATTTAATAGAGATTTGTCCTCCGAAGATTATTCAAGTAACTTAGAAATAAATTATCAACATATTTCAAATGATACTTATTTCAAAGTACACGATATCGATACTGCTTTAGTGGATAAAGATAAAAATATAATAACTAACGATATTCATTATGAGTTCCAAGATGAAAAAAATTATTTAGGTATAAGTGCTGCTATGTATGAGAATGTAACTTCTGTTGACTCGGATAAAACAAGATTTGAATATTCTGTTCCAAATATATTGTTTGAGAGAAATCTGTTCACGGGTGATAATATTGGTGTTGTAGATGTAAAAAGTAATGCATTTGTAAAAAATTATAAAGTTAATCAGACTACTAAGTTCTGGATTAATGATGTGAATTGGCAGTCTAATCCCTTTATTAGTTTAAATGGTATACAAAATAAATTTAAAGGTCTTTTTAAGGTAGTAAATTATGAAGCCGAGGGAGCAGAAAAGTATAAAACGGAAGGTTTGAACAGTGAGGTTTCTGGGGCTATTTCTTATGATGCGAAACTTCCTTTATCTAAAAAAAATCAAACAAAAGACAGAGTAAATCTTTTAACTCCTAAAATTTCTTTAAGATATGCTCCAGGCCACATGAGAAACTTACAAAAAGATGACTTGAAGTTATCCTATTCAAATGTTTTTTCTTTAAATAAAAATTCACATCCTGATGTAATAGAAAAGGGGGAAAGTATTGCAGCAGGTATCGAAATTTCAAACAATGATCTAGAAGACGGTATACCAGGTGAAAAAAATTATTCTTTATCAATTGGACAAGTTCATAATTCAAAAGAAATTAGTAATATACCTTCAAAAAGTTCTTTGGATCAAAAAGCGTCTGATTTAGTTGGAGAGGCATTTATAAAGATTAGTGAAAACTTTAATTTAAACAATGAATTTTCCTTAGATCATAATTTAAATGACATTAATTATAATAATCTTGAAGCTAATTTAATTTTAGGTAACACACGTTTTAATCTAAATTACTTAGAGGAAAATAATCATGTAGGTAGTAGTAATTATATTAAGTCAGGAGTAAATATAGATTTTAATAATTCTTCACAATTAAATTTTAATCTTAAAAAGAATTTAGAAACTGATTCAACTGAATTTTATGACCTAGCATATGATTATATAAATGATTGTTTAAAAGCTGGATTGATATTTAGAAGAGAATTTTATGCTGATAAAGACGTCGAGCCTTCAGATTCATTAATGTTTAGAGTAACTTTATTTCCGTTTGGTGAGGCTAGATCACCTTTAATTGATAGATGAAGAAGAAAATTTTAATATTTTTTTTTGTTACATTTTTTTTTTTATTTCAAAATAAAATTTCAAATTCACAAGAAAACAACGCAATAATTATATCAGTTGGCGATTATCCCATAACCAAGCATGATTTATTTAATGAAGTAAAACTAATAGCAATTTTATCTAACACAGGGATTAATAAGAATAATAGCCAACAGATAAAGGGGCTGGCTGTAAAATCATTAATTAAAAGAAACATAAAAGAAGGAGAGATTGTAAGAAGAAATATAAATAAATATAATAAAAACCAGCTTAATTCATTGATTAAAAATACATCAAAAAAATTAGGAGTTGATCAATCCGGATTAAAAGAAATTCTTAAAAAAAATAATTTGAGTTATAAAAAATTGATTGAAAGATTTGAGACTGATTTAAAATGGAATTATATGATCTTTGAAATTTATAAAAATAAAATATCACTTAATACAACAGAAATAGAAAGTAAACTTCAGTCAAGAATTGAAAGTTTAGATGATTTAGACGATAAAAAGATTAACTTTATTAAAGAACAGATAGTAAATGAAGAAAAAGAAAAAAAGCTAAAAATGTTCTCTAATTTACATTTTACAAATCTTGAGAGATCAATTCAAATAAATTTTTTATGAAAAAACCAATTTGTATAATAGCTGGAGACCCTAATAGTATTAATTCAGAGATAATAAGTAAAACTTGGAAAAAGAAAACTAGTTTAAATAATAAAAATATTTTTGTTATTGGAAGTTATGACTTAATTAATTTACAACTAAAAAAGATAAAATCAAATATAAGCTTAAAGAAAATAACAACATTAGATAGTCAAAATTTTAAAAAAAAACTTTTAATTTTTGATGTTCCGCTTAAATTTAAAGATCCGTTTAACGTTTCAAAAAAAAATAAACATAAGTATATTATGAGATGCTTCAGATTGGCTATAAATTTCTCCAAAAAAAAGAAGGTTTTAGGTTTTATTAACTGTCCCATAAATAAGTCTGATATTTTTGGAAATAAAACAATTGGAGTAACTGAATACTTGGCTAAAAAAGAAAATAAGTACGGTAAAGAAGTAATGCTTATCTATAATAAAAAATTAGCCGTTTCTCCAATTACTACTCATATACAAGTGAAAAAAATATCACGAGTTTTAAATGCCAAGTTAATTATTAATAAATTAATCACTATTGACAAATTTTATAGAAAAAATTTTTATATAAAACCTAGAATTGGATTATTGGGTCTAAATCCACACAATTATGAATTTCGAAAAAATTCTGAGGAACTAAAAATAATAATACCTGCGCTGAAAAAACTAAAAAAAATAAATATCAATGTAAACGGCCCTCTGTCTGGTGATACAGCTTTCACGAATTATGAAAAGAAAAAAATTAATGTTTTAGTCGGAATGTACCACGACCAAGTTTTATCGCCTTTTAAAACGATATTCAAATTTAACGCTATAAATATTACATTAGGTCTACCATACATAAGAGTGTCGCCTGATCATGGAACAGGTCAAGATATTATAAAAAAAAACAAAGCTAGTCCTGAAAGCCTAATAGAGTCCATAAATTTTTTTAGTAAAATAAATGTTAACGCTTAAAAAGTCTCTTGGACAAAACTTATTAGTCGATAGAAATATAATTAATAAAATTTTAAATTTATATAATATAAAAAACAAAAATGTATTAGAGATAGGGCCAGGAACAGGAAATTTAACAAGATTTATTTTAGAAAAAAAACCCAAAAAACTCTTATTAGTAGAAAAGGACAGAAGGCTTTGTGATGTTTTAAATTCAAAGCTAAATGATTTTAAAAACCTTATAATACTTAATCAAGATATTTTGAATTTTAATTTAAATTCTGGTCTTAAAAGTGAAATAATTTTTGGCAATTTACCTTATAATATCTCAACCCAAATATTAGCAAAAATAATTAAATTTGAAAAATTATATCCACAAATAGAAAAGATTATTTTTATGTTTCAAAAAGAAGTGGCAGAAAGAATTTTGGCTAAACCCAATAATAAAAATTATAGCAGAATAACAATATTGACCAACTTGAAACTTGATATTGATGATAGCTTTAAAGTATCTAGAGAAAGTTTTTTTCCCAAACCAAAAATTGATTCAAAAGTAGTTGTATTTAAACCTAAAAAAAAAATTAAATACAAAATTAAAAATATAGACAATTTAGAAAAAATTACCCAAATTTTTTTCTCCAGAAAAAGGAAAATGATTAATAAACCATTTTCAAAAATTTTTAAAAATTATGAAGAGGTTGCAAAATCATTGAATATTGATCTTAATAAAAGGCCATCTGAATTAAGTTGTGAAAATTATTATAATATAACTGAAAAGTATGAGAAAATAATTGGTTAATAAATATTAGTTACTATTTAGATGTTTAGATACGATTTTTTTTAGTTCATTAAAACATTTTTCAACGTTATCATTAATTAAAACATAATCGTAATCTGTTTTATGGGCAATGTCCTTTGAATAAGCATGCATTCTCCTTTTTATGGCCTCTTTATCATCTTGATTTCTGTTAATAAGCCTTTTTTCTAATTCCTCTTTGCTTGGCGGAAGTATAAAAACTTTTACTAAATTTAATTCTTTAAATTTACTTAGCTGCTGGCTTCCTTGCCAATCAATATCAAATAAAACGTTATGATTGTTGTTAGTGATTTTTTTAATTGATGATTTTGAAGTGCCATAGTAATTACCAAAAATTTCAGCATGTTCGTAGAACATTCCTTGTTCCAATAATTTAAGAAATTTTTCTTTTGTTACAAAATGATAATCAACACCATCTACTTCGTTTGGCCTTGGATTTCTTGTTGTGTGTGAAACTGAGATTTCAAACGAATTATCTGATTGTTGAATTTTTTTTGAAAGAGTTGTTTTCCCTGCCCCAGAAGGTGACGATAGCACTAGCATCAAAGGCTTTTTAGATTTGGTCATTTAAAGAAAGAAATATCTTTAATTAATTAGAGTGACTTTCAATAAACTTTATCGCGTCTCCAACTGTTAAAATCTTTTCGGCTTCGCTGTCTGAAATTTCAGACCCAAATTCTTCTTCAAAAGCCATAACAAGTTCAACTGTATCTAAACTATCTGCGCCGAGATCATCTATAAAACTTGCTTCGTCTGTTACTTTTGCTTCGTCGACACCTAAATGATCAGCTACGATCTTTTTAACTGTTGCCCCTACATCTTTTGTCATTTTTAATTCCTTTTTGAATATTTAATTAATTTGTTAATAAGTTTTTTCTTATTTTTTGTCAAGACATATACATTCCGCCATTAACATGTATTGTTTCTCCAGTAACATATGAGGCTGAGTCAGAAGACAAAAAGGCAACACAATTTGATACATCTTCGGCTGTTCCCAGTTTTGCCATTGGTATCCTCGAAATTAAATTTAATTTAACTTTTTCAGCTATAGCCTCTGTCATGTCAGAAACTATAAATCCTGGGGATACACAATTTACTGTGATATTTTTTTTAGCGTATTCAATTGCTAAACTTTTTGACATACCAATTATGCCTGACTTGGAAGCGGAGTAATTAGACTGGCCTAGATTTCCGGTGTGTCCTACTATCGAGGTAATATTAACTACTCTACCAAATTTATTTTTTAACATATTTTTGATTGAATATTTTGATAACAGAAATGTAGATGTTAAATTTACATCAATAACTTTTTTCCATTCTTCATCTTTCATTCTTAAAGATAAATTATCAACATTCACTCCTGCATTGTTAATTAATATATCTAATCCTCCTAAATCCGAAATTACTGTATTTATAAAATTCTCTATTTCATTATGTTCTGAGAGATTAAATTTTTTTACTATAACATCAGGGTTGTTTTTTTTTAAAAGATCTAGTTTTTCAGATTTTGTGCCTGTTCCAAAAACAGATCCACCTAAAGAAATAAATTTTTTAATTAGAGAGCCCCCTATTCCACCAGTTGCTCCAGTAACAAGAATTTTTTTATTTTTAAAATTTATCATTTAAGATTTTTGATATCTTCAACTGTATTTATACTTTTAACATTAATATTACCACTAATTCTTTTTGCTAAACTAGATAAAACTTTACCAGGTCCAATTTCAATAAACTCATTTATACCGCTTTTAACCATAAACAATAAGCTTTCTCTCCATCTTACCTTTGAGTAAATTTGCTGAATTAATAAATCCTTAATTTTATCGATATCAACCACTGGTTCAGCAGTAACATTGCTTATTAATTCTTTTGAGGGTTTTTTAAAACTAGTCTTTAAAATTTTATCTCTCATTTTTTGTGCAGCACTTTTCATTAGAGAAGAGTGAAATGGTGCGCTAACAGGTAAAAAAATAGACTTCTTTTTTTTTAGTTTAAGAATTTTATTTATTTCTTGAATAGGATTTTTCTCACCACTCAAAATTATTTGACTATCAGAATTATCATTTGCGATTTCACAAACTCCTTTATCTTTTACTTGTTCAATATATTTAGTCAACTCTTCCATTTCGAGCCCTAGTACCGCTAACATGGCACCCTTACCTTCTGGTACGGCCTCCTGCATTGATTTACCTCTCTCATGTAAAAGATAAAGGGCGTCTTGAAAATTAAGTGAACCAATTGACACTAACGCGCTATATTCACCTAATGAATGCCCACAAAAATATTTAATATCTTTGATTTGAATTCCAAACTCTTCGGTTATTAACTTATAAATTGAATAGCTAATTATCATAATAGCCGGTTGGGTATTTTTTGTAAGTTTTAATTCATCCTCTGGACCGTCTAATATTATTTTAGATATTGGATAGTTTAATTTTTCGTCTGCCTCCTTGAAAATTTTTTTTACCAACTCAAAATTCTTAAATAATTCAGAACCCATACCAACTGATTGAGAACCTTGTCCTGGAAACATTAATGTTTTCATTTTAATCAAATATAAAATTTCATTATTATTACTATTGTACAAACAAAATTTAAATAGTATAAGTCCGATCAAAAAACTATTGTTTTAATAGAAAAATGGCATTTTACGAGCATACAATTGTTGGGAAACAGGACCTCTCTGAAAAAGAGGTGGATAATCTTGTAACCAAGTATTCAAAAATGATTGATAAATCTGGTAAGGTTTTAAAAACTGAGAAATGGGGCTTGATTAATTTAGCCAATAAAATAAAAAAAAATAAAAAAGGTGTTTTTGTTCATTTTAAAATGGAAATAGAGGGTAAGACTATAAGAGAAATAGAAAAACAACTATCTATTGATTCCAATGTTATAAGATATCTTACCGTAAAATATGACGAACTTGATTTAAAAAACGAGTATTTTGCTAGTAAAAAATAAATTTTATGAGAAGAGATAAAAAAAATAAAAAAGGTAAAAAATTTGGTAGTCAAAATAAATTAACTCTTTTTCAAAAACCCGAGATGAAATTTGGTAGAAGTTGTCCTCTGTCTCAAAAAAACTCTCCAATAGTAGATTATAAAAATATTAAACTCTTAAGGAGGTATACATCGGATACGGGTAAAATATTGCCTTCAAGAATTACTTCTGTGAGTCAAAATAAACAGAGACAACTTTCAACTGCAGTAAAAAGAGCGAAGGTCTTAGGATTGATTTAAAATGCAAATAATTTTATTGGAAAAGATAAGAAATTTAGGAGATGTTGGCCAAGTAGTTAACGTCAAAGATGGATATGGAAGAAATTTTTTATTAAAATTTGGAAAAGCTCTAAGAGCTGACAAGCAAAATATTGAATATGTAAATAGGAAAAGGCACGAGATAAATAAAAAAAATGTGGAACAGAAAAAATTAGCTAAAGAAATTTATGAAAAAATTAAAAAAAGGTCCATTAAATTTACAAAAGAAACTAAAGAAAACGGAGACTTATACGGAAACATTAAGCCCAAGGAAATTTCAAAATATTTTTTAGATAATTTTAAACAAATTATCCACCCTTCACAAATAGACATAAAAAAAGAGATAAACAAAATTGGTGAATTTCCACTTACTATAAATCTTCATTCTGATCTTGTCACAGAATTACGTGTTTTAGTTGAAAAGAAGACTTTAAAAAAATAAATTAATTCTCCACAGTCTAAAATAAAAGTTGATAACTTTTATTTTTACATCAATGCTATATTTAGGATAAAACACTATTTCTTAATGGATAATTTAAAAATAAAAACTTTATCAAAAGAAATCAAGCTGCCTTCAAATATTGAAGCTGAGCAAGCTTTGATTGGCTCCGTTCTTGTCAACAACGATATAATAGATGAAGTATCAAGTATTATGAATGAAAAAGAATTTTATGATCCATTACATTCCAAAATTTACGAATTAATAGAAAAACTACATAATAAAGGTATGATTGCAAATCCAATAACCTTAAAAAATTCATTTGATAGTGAGGATAGCCTAAATGAAGTTGGTGGCACAGAATATTTGGTAAAACTTACTAGATTTTCTTCTTCCACTAAACAGTGTATTGATTATGCAAAAATTATTCACGAAAAATTTGTTAAAAGAGAACTTGTTAAAATTTCTGAAAATTTATCTGAAGAGTCTATGGATGATTCTCTTGAAAAATCTGGGGATGATATAATTCAGAATACAGAAAAATTATTATTTGATTTAGCGGAGAGAGGTACATTTAGTCAATCGTTTTCCCAATTTGGAAAAGCGCTTGATCAAACTTTAGAGATGGCAACAAATGCTATGAAAAATGATCAAGGAATAGTTGGGGTTCCAACCGGGCTTGTTGATCTTGACGAAAGACTAGGAGGCCTTCATAAATCTGATCTAGTTATAATTGCTGGTAGACCATCAATGGGGAAAACGGCTTTAGCAACAAATATAGCTTTTCATGCTGCTAAAAAAAATTCCGATGATAATAAAAAATCAGTAGTAGCTTTTTTTTCTTTAGAGATGTCCTCAGAACAATTATCTACCAGAATAGTTTCTGAACAATCCAAAATAAAATCAAATGATATTAGGAGAGGCAAAATAACTGATGATGAGATGAACAGATTAATTGAGACATCAAGAAATATTCATGAATTACCTATGCTTATTGATGAGACGCCAGCAATAACCATCTCAACTTTATCTAACAGAGCAAGAAGAATTAAAAGATTGTTTGGTTTGGATTTAATTGTTGTAGATTATATTCAGCTAATGTCAGCTGGATCTAGAAGATATGATGGTAGAGTTCAGGAAATTTCTGAAATAACCCAGGGTTTGAAAGCACTTGCTAAAGAGTTGGATGTTCCTGTTTTAGCTCTTTCTCAGCTATCAAGAGCGGCAGAGCAAAGGGATGATAAAAGACCACAATTGTCTGATTTGAGAGAGTCTGGATCTATCGAACAGGATGCTGACGTAGTAATGTTTGTTTATAGAGAGGAATATTACTTAGAAAGAAAAGAGCCGAAATTAGGAAGTATAGAGCATGCTGAGTGGCAATCGAAAATGAACGAAATTTTAGGATCAGCGGATATTATGATCGGAAAACAAAGACATGGCCCAACTGGAAATGTAAAAGTCGAATTTGAAGCTATATATACTAAGTTTAAAGACGCTCAAAAAAATTAAAAAAATTCTAATTTTAAATTCTTATCTTTTAAGTTATATCTGACAATAGTGATACTAAATAAATTATACAAAAACCTAATTATCACAAAGCCAAAATTAACCTTATCAATATTATTGGTATTACTGTTAACATTTGGATATTACTCAAAGAATTTCCAATTAGATGCTTCGTCAGATACTTTGTTGTTAGAAAATGATCCTGATTTAAAATATTTAAGAGAAGTAAACAGTAATTACGGTACAAAAGATTTTCTTGTATTAACTTACAGCCATTTTCCAAGTGAAGATTATGATTTCAAATCAAAAAATACTATCAAAAATATAGGGTTATTAAAAAATTCATTAGAAAATCTTAATTGGGTAGATAGTGTTATAACAATTTTAGATGTTCCATTGCTTAAAAATAATGATGATCCTTTATCAGAAAGAATTAGAAACTTTAAAACTTTGTCAAGCGCAGATGTTGATTTAGAAAGAGGTTTTGATGAAATAATTGAAAGCCCAATTTACAAAAATTTTGTTATAAGTGAAGATGGTCAAACAAGTGGAGTTCTGGTTTATATAAAGTCTGATAAAAAGTTAGCTGAATTCGTTAAGACTAAAAATAATTACTTAGAGAGAAAATCAAAAGGACAGCTAGGTGATAATGAAAGTAATAAATATAAAGCGTTTCTAAAAGATTATGATCGCTATAAAAAAACTTATAACAAGCAGAATCATCAAAATATAAATGAAATTAGAAAAATAATTGATGATCATCCTCCTCCAGGAAAAGTCAAAAGATCAAGCTCTGATATTTATCCAATAATACACCTTGGCGGAATACCAATGATAGCTGACGATATGATGACTTTTATAAAGAATGATATTGTGGTTTTTGGAGGTGGAGTGTTTTTATTTATTGTATTTACATTATGGTTTGTCTTTAGAAGTTTGCTTTGGGTTTTTATTCCGCTATTAAGCTGTTTTTTTTCAGTTTTTATTATGATTGGTTTTTTGGGTTTAGTTGGTTGGAAAGTAACAGTAATATCATCAAATTTTATTGCATTGATGTTGATTTTAACAATGGCAATGAATATTCATATGAGTGTTAGATATTTGCAATTTAGAAAAGATAACCCCGATATTCTTAATAGTGATGCTTTACTTTGGACTTCCCAAAAAATGTTTTGGCCTATTTTTTATACTGTGCTTACAACTATTTGTGCATTTTTATCACTAATTTTTAGTGAGATTAAACCTATTATAGATTTTGGTTGGATGATGACGGTAGGTTTGTTGGTCTCAATGTTTGTAACATTTACTTTGTTGCCATCAGTTTTAAATATTTTAAGTAAAAAAAATACTAATTATAGAGATCAAAAAAAATCAAAAATTACCTCTTTTTTAGCTAGCGTATCAAAAAAAAATACCAAGACAATTTTTTCCTCAGCTTTAGTTGTTCTGGTAATTAGTATTATAGGAATTACTAAACTTGAAGTGGAAAATAGTTTTATAAATTATTTTAATAAAGATACAGAAATTTATAAGGGTATGAAGTTAATAGATAATAAGCTTGGGGGTACTACACCTTTAAATATTATAATTAAATTTCCCAAAAAAGATGAAGATAATGAAAATGACGATGATTGGGAGGAAGAAAATGAAGACGATGCAAAATACTGGTTTACTAGAGATAAAATAGACAGAATTACGAAAGTACATGATTATTTAGATAATATAGATTCGGTTGGAAAAGTAATATCTTTTGCATCAATTGTAAGGGTCGCAGAAGATTTAAGTGGAGGAAAAAAATTACAAGGACTTGAGATGGGCGTTTTGTACACCAAACTACCAGACTCTATAAAAAAAGAGGTAATTGATCCTTATATATCTATTAAAAATAATGAAGCAAGAATTAGTTTGAGGATTTTAGATTCAAAAGAAGATCTTAGACGAAATGAATTGATTAAAAAAATTGATTATGATCTTAAAAACCAACTGGGTTTAAACACTGAAGAATTCAAATTAGCAGGAGTTTTAATACTTTTTAATAATCTTCTTCAAAGTTTATTTAAATCTCAAATATTGACCTTGGGTGTAGTTATGGCTGGGATAACATTGATGTTCTTAATCCTTTTTAGAAATATTACCCTTTCCTTAATTGGTGTTGTTCCAAATTTCATGGCAGCTTTCTTAATTTTAGGCATAATTGGTTTATTAAAGATACCTTTAGATATGATGACAATAACTATTGCAGCAATAACTATTGGAATAGCTGTAGATAATAGTATTCACTATATATATCGATTTAAGGAAGAGTTTGAAAAAAGTAAGAATTATGATTTAACTTTGGACAAATGTCACAATACAGTTGGCGTAGCAATCCTAAATACTTCAGTAACAATTGTGTTTGGATTTTCAATATTAGTTCTTTCAAACTTTATTCCAACTATTTATTTTGGTGTTTTTACTGGTTTGGCGATGCTTTTAGCAATGGTGTCTGTTTTAACACTTTTACCAAAACTGATATTGACTTTCAAACCTTTTGGAAATGATCGATAGTTTTGTTTCATTAGCAAAAGATAATATAGTAATATTTGATATAATATTTTTTATTTTTATAATTTATTTTGCTTTGCAATGTTTTACAAAAGGTTTTTTCTTAAGTTTAATTTCTTTTTTAAAATGGGTTTTAGCGTTTGTTTTAACAATTATATTGGTTCCAAAATTTGAACCGTATATTTCAGACTACGTAAGTAATCAGTATGTATCTGGAATAGGTTTGGGAATATTTATATATATAGTCTCACTTTTTTTATTGATTCTAATAGGTAAAACTACAGGTAAACTTTTCTCATATACAGGAGCGGGATCTGTGGATAAATCCTTTGGTTTTTTCTTTGGCGTTTTTAAAGGATATGTTTTTGTAGTTTGTTTGTTTGTAGTTGTAAATTGGTTTTATTCTTATGAAAAATGGGATATGTCATTAGATAAGTCTTTTTCTTTTCCATTGGTTGAAAAAGGAAGCAGATTATTAATTGAGGAATTCCCAAGTGGTAACGACATTAAAGAAACAAAAGAAGAAATTGAAAAAATTTAAATCATGTTCTATTAGAGAAGAGTGTGGTGTTTTTGGAATCCACGAATTTTCTGATGCCTCTACAATAACAGCATTGGGACTACATGCCTTGCAACACAGAGGTCAAGAGGGTTGTGGGATTGTATCTTTTGACGGAAAAAATTTTCATTCAGAAAAAAGACATGGTTTGGTTGGAGACAACTTTACTAATAAAGAAATATTAAAAAAATTACCTGGTAAATCAGCCATAGGTCACAATCGTTATTCAACCACAGGCGAAACTTCTCTAAGAAATATACAGCCTTTTTTTGCAGATATTTATAGTGGTGGTATTAGTGTGGCGCATAATGGTAATTTTACTAATGCATTAAAATTGAGAGAAAAATTAGTAAAAGAGGGAGCAATTTTTAGAACTACTTCTGATACTGAAACTATAGTCCAATTAATTGCTAAATCAAAAAGACAAAAAATGATAGACAAAATCATTGATACTCTTTTTCAGGTACAAGGTGGATATGCCCTCGTGATGATGAGCAATAAAAAATTAATTGGTGCACGTGATCCTCTAGGTATTAGACCTCTAGTATTGGGAAAGTTAAAGAACTCATATGTATTGGCATCAGAGACTTGTGCTTTTGATATTATTGGAGCAAAGCTTATTCGTGAAATTGATAATGGAGAAATTATTGTAATTGAGGATGGTGACATAAAAAGTATAAAGCCATTTACCACAAAAAAATCAAGGCCTTGTGTTTTTGAATATGTTTATTTTTCAAGACCTGACAGTTATATAAAAGGCAAATGTGCATATGAATATAGAAAAAATTTTGGTTATGAACTTGCAAAAGAAAGTGATGATGTTGGGGATATTGTGGTCCCTGTCCCAGATTCTGGTGTGCCTGCTGCAATTGGATACAGTCAATATAAAAAGAAAAGTTTTGAGTTAGGCTTAATAAGAAACCATTATGTGGGAAGAACTTTTATTGAGCCAAAACAAAATATAAGAAGTTTTGGGGTAAAACTAAAATTAAGTTCAAATAAATCATCAATAAAAAATAAGTCTATCATTTTAATCGATGACTCTATTGTAAGAGGTACTACGTGCTCTAAAATAGTTAAAATGCTTTATGATGGTGGAGCTAAAGAAGTTCATGTTAGAATATCTTCGCCACCAATAAAATTTCCTGATTTCTACGGAATAGATATGCCATCAAAAAAAGAGTTGCTTGCTGCAAACAAAAATTTAGAAGAGATGTGTAAACATATTCAAGCAGATTCCCTAAAGTTTTTAAGTTTAGAAGGATTATATAAAGCAATTTTTGGAAAAAAAAGAAATGATGCTTATCCTCAATTAACAGATCACTATTTTACAGGAGAATATCCTGTTGAACTAGTTGATCAAAATGATAATGAGAAAGTAACTCAATTATCTTTATTAAGTGGTAAATCGAGTAATTAATTAAATTGTAAAATCCTCATTTTTTCATCGATTATTATAATATTTTCGTTAGAGACTATAGGTTTTGAAAAAAATCCACTCGAAATCTTTGTGTAATTTATAATTTGACCATTTTGATAATCTAGAAATATTAAGTATCCTTTTTCACATGTAATCATTAATTTGTCAGACAAAAATAAAATAGATGTTATATCACCAGTTTTTTCGTATTTAAGTTTTTTTAGTTTTGAAAATACATTTCTTGACCAAATTACTTTTCCTGTATCTCTATTTAAATTTAAAATAAAGCCTTTATTTGTGCCTAAAAAAATATTATTAGTTAAAACAATTGGTAAAATGTGAGTTGAAACTGGAAAATCCCAATTTAAAACTCCGTTTATTGCATTCATAGAAAATGTAGATGAGGTGCTGCTTAATATAATTTGATTGTTTTTGAAAATTAAAGGTGAAGAGAAAAATAAATCAACCTGTTGGTCAATATTTAAATTTGTTAGGTTAAATAACCAATTTATATTTCGGTTTTCATAGTTGAGCGAATATATTTCGGCTCCTGAAGTAATAAAATAAACGTTTTTATTAATTTTATCTAAACTTATATTAGTTTTAGTATCGGTCTTTAGAAAAGAAGGAAAGGTCTCCAGGTCTAACATTTGTTTTCCATTCCTTTTTGAAATAACATAAAATTTATTATCTTGATTAATCAAAAAGATATTGTCACCGTCAATTTTTATATTAGATCTAAAAGGGACACCAAAATTTTTTGCCCAAATGATATTGCCTGTATTTTTATTTAAATTATAAACATAACCAAAATTATCAGATACGATTAAACTATCTAAAGAAATTGAAATATTAAGAATTTTTTGTCTATTTTTAAACCTTTTCTTATAAAAATTAAATTTCCAATTCACCTTTTTTTGCGTAATAGAGTAACTAAATATTGAACCAGCTGGATCATAAAAGTACAAAATTTCATTTTCTATCAGAGGTTCAAAGTCTGCATTTAAAATATTAAACTGATTTTTCCCAATTTTTTTACTTTTAAAAATTAGATTTTTTTTATTTTTATAGGAAAGATGAGGAATATTATTATTAGAGGAAAAATTATTATCAATCCAATCTTTGTTATAGATTGGGGATTCTACCAGAATTTTTTTGCTATTTTCTATTTCATCCTCAAATTTTTTTTGAGTTGAGAAGATTATTTTGGAATTTTTTCTTGCTTTTGCTTTTTCTAATTCTTCCGACAAATCGTTCCATACATTCCCTCCAATTCCAAATGAACAACCTAATAGCAAAATAAATATAATAAATAAAAATTTATTCTTAAACATTATTCATTCTTTATAGTTTCCAATTTTCTTTTAGTATCAGGTTCTGATATTTGGTTCATTTCACTCAATAAAGAATAATATTGTTTTGCTTTTTGAAATTGTTCAAAAGAATAATAAAAATCAGCTAAAAATTTTAATGCCTGCCCTCTCCATACAGAGTTATCATTTATTAATGGGTTTAATAATTCGATGATTTCTTGCTCTTTGTTTATATCAGATATAAAAATTGCTTTTTTTAATTTTAATAAATTAATATCTTCTTTTTTTAATGAATTCCCACTTAGGATAAGATCAAAATAATTTAAAATTAGTTCTTTATCCGAGATTATCTCTTTTTCTATTATTAAAAAAAGTGAAAGACTGGAATAAACAGAGTCTTTGTGGTTTATTAAATTAGATAAAATTTTTTCTGCCTCTTTGTTTTTTCCATTATCTATCAATATTTTGGCTTTTATATAATCATCTGAAGCTTGAATTTTTTTAACATTAGATTTGTTTAGAAACCAAAAATAACTTAAAGATATTATTGCAAATGAAATGATTATATAAATAAATACTTTCGCATTACCCTTAACAAAATCTAATATTTTTTTTTCTGTTTCTGCCGGTTCCATAAAAATCAATAAGTGTTTGAACTATTAGGAAATTTTTTGATTAATATATCTTTTTTAAACCTTTTGACTGCTACATTGATTAACTTTTCAAGATTTAAATATTTTTTAACAAATTTTGGATAGAAACCACTCAAACCTAATAGGTCATCTAAAACTAAAATTTGTCCATCACAATAGTGGGATGATCCAATTCCTATTGTCGGAATTTTAATTGAGTCTGTGATTTTTTTAGCTAATTTGAAATGTACACATTCAAGAACTATAGCAAAAGCTCCGGCTTGTTCAATTTTTTTGGCTTCATTTATTAATTTTTTAACTTCATTTGGTTTAAAACCTTGCGGTGAAAATTTTTTTTTATATTGAGGAGTATAACCAATATGACCCATCACTTTTATCCCGGATTTTACTAAATTATTTAAAATATTGAAATTTTTTCCATTACTTTCAAGTTTTACTGCGTGACATTTGGTTTTGTTCAAAACGTTTTTAACGTTTTTTTTGGCATCTTTTAAATTATTGTAAGTATTAAATGGCATATCAAAAACAAGGATGCTCTTTTTTACTGATTTACCAACACTCTTTCCATGATTTATCATTGTATCTAAATCAATTTCCTTTGTATTTTTCATTCCATAAAATGCTGTAGCAACTGAGTCTCCAACAAGAATAATATCACAATATTTATCTAAAATTTTTCCGATTGGTCTCGAATAAGCTGTTAAACAAACAATTTTTCTTTTGATTGTCTTGTATTTCTTTATTTTTACAAAAGCATTCATAACAAAATTTATTAATTAATTTCTAAACTCTTAAGTTTTCTAATTAATTCTGATTTTTTGTTGCACATGTTTTGACAAATTTTTTCAAAGTTTTTAATTAATTTGTCAGATTCACTGTAGTCTGATTTCTTAATTCTAAGTAAAGTTAAAAGATATAAAGCTTCCTCATTTTTCGGGTTTATTAAAATTACTGTATTTAAATTTTGTTCTTCAAGTTCATCGTTATTTTCTACTTTAAATATTTTAGCTAGGAAAAGGTAAGACAACTCACTCTTTGGATTAAAAACAATATCTTGTTCAAATTTGAACTTAGAATCAACAAATCTTTTTTCTTTAAAAAGCTTAACACCATCAGTAAAAAAACTCTCTTTCGAATAAACATTAGCTTGTGTAAAAAATATTAGAAAAAATATTAAAAAATGAATTTTTTTTCTTATCATAAATTAGTTTCCATTATGTACTTAATCTTGAACAATGTATATATGTTTCTCTAGATTCGTCTCTACTTGATTCTGGCTTAAAAAAATGAATTTTTTTAAAACTTTTTTTTGCTTTTGTTTTAATTTCTTTAAAATCTTCGCCCATAAAAAATTTTGATATCACAACACCTTCTTTTGTTAATTTCTTTATAGAAAAATCTAAAATATCTAAACATAATTGATTGGTTCTTATAGAATCTAGTCTTTTATTTCCAGTGGTATTAGGGGCCATATCAGATAAAATTAGGTCAATATTTGAATCAAAATACTTTTTTATAGCATCTTTTGTGTCATCACTTGAAAAATCTCCTTCAATAAATTTTACTCCTTCAATTTTATCGGTTTTCTTTATATCTATACCGAGTATTTTTCCATTGCTTATTTTTTTTTTTACAACCTGGCACCAACCCCCTGGACAAGAACCTAAGTCTAAAACATTAATACCGTTTTTTAAAAAATTAAATTTTTTATTTAATTCAATCAATTTAAATGCCGATCTTGACCTATACCCTAATGCCTTTGCCTTTTTGAAAAAATGATCTTGATAACTTTTGTTATCCATTAAAAATCTATAATATGTCTTGTTGGTCTTCTTCTAGGTTAATTTTGTCAGTATTTTTTAAGTTTTTTTTATAATTAAAAATACTTATTGGGATTAGTAATAAATAAGCTAATAAACAGATAGTAAGTGTTTCAAAAGTAAATTGTATAATTGAAACGAAAAATAAACCTACTCCTAATAAAAGAAATATTGTCATGTTTCTATTTATAGAAATTTTTTTAAACGAGTAAGTTGGTATTTTACTTATTAGTAAAATTGCAACAAAGACCATCAAATATGGAGTTATTACTTTTAAATCTATTATAATTGAAAAATTAGATAATTGAAAAATTAATGGTAAAAGTAATAAGCATCCACCAGCCGGTGAAGGAATTCCTTGAAAAAAATTATTTTTCCAATTCTCAATGCCTTCAAACTTTGTAATATTAAATCTTGCTAATCTTAATACACAGCAAACTGAATAAAATAAAACTATCAACCATCCAATTTTTCCATACTTATTTAGCTCCCAAAAATAAATAATAAAAGCTGGGGCTATTCCAAAACTTACAAAATCTGTAAGTGAGTCAAGTTCCTTACCAAAATCAGAAGTCCCTTTTATTAATCTCGCTACTCTTCCGTCTAAACCATCTAAAATTGCAGCAACAAATAAAAATAATACTGAGAAGGTAAAATTTCCATCCATAGCAAATTTTATAGAACTTATACCAAGACAAACGCCAATTAAAGTAAGTACACTTGGTAATATGTGTCTAGTTTTATTTACCGATACTATTTTAAATTTTTTCTTTTCATTCATTTAAATACTCGCAATTAAACTTTCGCCAGCAATAACATTTTGACCGACTTTTACCAGAGTTTTTCTTTTACTAAAATAAATATCAACTCTACTTCCAAATCTTATCATGCCGACTCTTTCTCCTTGAGAAATTTTCTGATTTTTTTCAACTTGTGTAACTATT
>MDSV01112826.1_pt1 | contig 21488 bp, 15 predicted proteins | sample 810851 | NCBI WGS metagenome assembly MDSV01 (sample SAMN05326640, study PRJNA326480) | marine metagenome | isolation source: seawater | place: Atlantic Ocean: North East | collected 2012 | reverse complement strand
GTCATCGTCTGAGTGATCTTCATGACCAGCCATTGTCTGCATTCCACCATCATCTCCATCATCTGAATGGTCGTCATGGTCATCGTCATGGTCATCGTCATGGTCATCGTCATGGTCATCGTCATGGTCATCGTCATGGTCATCAGTCATCATAGCCAGAGTAGTACTCTCGAATGGCCCGTCATTCATCAATTCGCACAAGTCAGCTATCAACAAAGATTCGTAGTCGAGAGTTATCTCACCAGTTGGCATGGTGTGAGTCATGAAAGAAGGGGGTGCATCAGCTCCGAGTGAGGAGAGCGCTGAATCGACCCAAGGCTCAAGATTCAAACCATGATAGAAGAATACATCTGCCTCTTGCAACCTGATGAGATCTGCGGCTGAAGGCTCATAGTCGTGAACTGGAATATTGTCTTGGCTCATGTAATCCATTTCGACGTGATCTCCAGCGACAGCCTTGACTAGCTCACCGACGTGGTAGGTAGAAACCATTACGCTTCCAAATACAGTAATTGGGTCTACAACCTCATTTTCATCGGCATCATTTGCCTCATCTCCTAAACATCCAGCTAGACTCGATGTTATCATTAGCACACTCAGTAGTACAGACCTGTACGTTACACTCTTCATAGCCCGGCCGCATGCTAATACATATTTAATATATGTTAATAACTAAGGAAAACGAAATTATTATTACTGAGTCATAGAACGGGTTTTTATGAGCAGGATAGTATCTTTCAGTACTGACAATGATTTTGCAGAAAGACTCGGAGAGCTGGTTGAGAAGTCTGGTTACAGGAACAGAAGCATGTTCCTAAGAGATGCGAGCATCCATTTCGCTGAAGAAACAATGCGTGGTAAACTAAGCGATATGGATGGTAGTCTTCAGATTGAGGGCACCACAGTAGTCTACTTCCAGCACAATGTTGAGAATAAGTTGGCCGAGATTAGGCATTCGGGGAATGTTAATGTCTCATCATACCATCACAACTGTTTGCCGGCCAGTCACTCGTGTGTAGATACCATGCAAGTGAGCGGGTCTGTAGATTCAATCAGGGAGATGATCGCAGAGCTCAGGAACATTCAGGATGTAGATCGTGTGGTCTTTGTTGTCGCTCCAGACCGTTTAGATGGATGCTGTTAGTGCCTCAGAAGAACAATTCTTCTTCCACTACCCTAGAACGATTGGTGTTGAGGACATCACTTCATCGCTGCATCCTTCCTTGTATTGCTCGAAATTCTCGATGAACATACGGGCCAATAGATCTGCTACATTGTCGAATTTCTTCTTATCACTCCAAGTTTGACGTGGCTGTAAGATACTGTCCGGCACTCCCTCACACGTTGTCGGAACAGAGAACCCGAACCTCTGATCTTTCACGAAAACAACATCATCCAGATCCCCTCTGAGAGCCGCATTGAGTAGCGCTCTCGTCCACTTGATCTTGATCCTGCTACTATCCCCGTAGCCTCCTGCAACCCATCCAGTGTTTATCAGCCAGCACTTTGCGTCATTCTCTCTAATTTTCTTTGAGAGGAGGTCTGCGTAGATTGAAGGATGCCTTGGCATAAAGGGAGCTCCGAAACATGTGGAGAATGTCGCCTGGGGCTCTGTAATCCCGATCTCTGTTCCAGCTACCTTTGCAGTGTAGCCCGAGATGAAATGATATGCCGCCTGCTCAGGAGAAAGCCGTGATAGTGGGGGAAGGACTCCGAAGGCATCGCAAGTAAGGAAAACGACATTCTTCGGATTGCCTGCCATGGAATCAGCTGTTCTGTTCTCTATTGCCTCTATTGAGTAGGAACCTCTTGTATTCTGTGTGAGTGAGTCATTGTCGAAGTCTGGAGTGCCATCAGCGTTCAATACCACGTTCTCCAAGATTGTCCCCCTCATCCTAGTGGTGGCAAATATTGCTGGTTCGTCCTCCTCTGACAGATTGATTAGTTTGGCATAGCAACCGCCCTCAAAATTGAATACTCCTTCTTCAGACCAACCGTGCTCATCATCGCCCACCAGAGCCCTTTCTGGATCTGCGGAAAGAGTGGTTTTACCTGTTCCCGAAAGTCCGAAGAACAAAGCTGAATTCTCACCATCGGTATTAGCTGAGCAGTGCATGGGAAGAAGACCCTTTGCTGGAAGGATATGATTCATTATCGTAAAAATTGCCTTCTTGATCTCTCCAGCATAATGCGTACCTCCGATAATGACCAGACCACGATCCAAAGCAAGGATGACGAATACGCCTGAGTTAGTCCCATCCTTGTGAGGAGATGCCATGAGTGTGGGGGCATGTAAGATTGTGTACTTTGGAGTGTGTGCCTCAAGGTCTTCATTGGTTGCCCTAACGAACATGTTGTGCATAAAGGCAGCATGCCAAGCCTTCTCAGTCACGAGTCTCACTGGCATCCTATGTCTCGGATCAGCACCACAAAATGCATCCTTGACAAAGATGTCACTAGTCTGATTGAGATGCTTTCTGGTCTTGCTCAAGAGACTCTCGAACTTGTCCGGAGAGATGGGCCTGTTGACTTGCCCCCACCAAACCTCATCAGCTAGACCGGCCTCTTTGACTATGAAGCGATCATTTGGGGATCTTCCAGTCCTCTCTCCTGTGGTAGCTAGCAGTACCCCATGTGATGTCAGTTTGCCTTCTTTCCTTGAAACTGCCATTTCATGCAGTTTCTCCCAATCTAGATTCCAATGTACATTGCCTGTGACATCAAGACCGTGTTCAGATAGAGGGGTGTATGGTTTAGAACTGGAGTCCGACACAGCTCGGTCCCCCATGGTTCTCGACTAGGAGGTCTAGCTTCAAGGGTTACGGATGGGCAGTATTCAGAATATTGTGAATTGACGTGTGTAGAATCTCTTTAGGGATGCGATTATCGCTCATATGCCCTACGCAGGGCAATGGTGGATGAGGACTCGGACGATGAGATCATTCGCGAGAGGGCTTTTCGAATTAGTGATAAGTTGGATCTTGGAGACCTGGTGGATGAGTCTCGGTTCACCAAAGATATAGTGATCTCAAAGATCGATGAGCAAGAAGATGAAGCTATTGGTGATGTTTTTGATCCGTTTGTTCAAAGTAAGTCATTGGGGGATATTGAAGAGGATGGAAGTGTAAAATCTGCTCCAGAAACAGATCTGATCACAGATATTTCCACTGATGGTGAAAGAGGTGTAAACTGGGTTCTGATGGGATCAATGATTTTGGTATATAGCGCCATTGGAATTCAGATAGGTCTGGTCTTTGAGCCTCTAACTGCTTCAATTTCCCTTATGTTACTAGCTGGTTTTGGATTCTTTCTTGGAGAGAGATGGTCCAACGACATTAGGCTAAGAATTCTTGGAATAACTTGGATAATTATCTCCATGAAGGTACTGTATGGATTAGCAATAGAGCTACAGAGGTGGGGGATTATTGGGGTTGAGGGACTAGGTATCCTCCTTCTGCTTGTTGTTGGACTGAATATAGCGGTTTCTTACCGGCATGACCATGACGCTATTGCCGCTCAATCCACGTTGGTCCTTCTCGCTGTTGGTTCTACTGCAGGTTCCCTATTTGGACAAGAGGGGGTTGCATTGATGATTCTACTTTCTACGATGCTAATGCATATGCTAGCGACACACAGGAAGTCGGGTAATTTAGCGGCTCTTGGAATCGCATCCTCAAACTTGTGGATAGGGATGCATGCCATCACCGGAGGATTTGAAATCGGAGAATTGAAGGTATTGTCCCTTGATAGGCCCCTACTTCTCTTCGTGCTAGTGATGGCCACTACCAGTCTGAATGCTGGAATGGCTACTCGTTTTGCTAGAGAAGAGAACTGGTTCTCGAAGGCCATGAAGGTATTGGGCTTAGGAAAGCCCGGACTATGGGGGGTATCTGTCTCCCTCGGACTAATGGGCGCGTTATTGGCGGTAGCGGCTAATAGAGGAGATATTGGCTATGCGTTAGGAATGGTTACTGTACTCGGTGGTGCATTCTCTGGTTCTTATCTCGTAGTCAGGGGCGTTACATCTAGGAGGGTGATTGTTCCACTAGCTTCTATGGCGGTATTTCTTTTACTTCTGCTGATATATGGAGAGTCTTTCTCGTCTTCATTGGAGCTTTCTGAGTACACTATATTCACTGTGATTGGTTGCATAACTGTTGCCTTCGTTATACTTAGGGACCAAGATAGTGTTACTGACAGAGTTCTCTGGATGGGCACGGTAGTAATTCTTGCATTACTCATAATTCTAGTTCCAGCAAAGTCTCCTGGGTCGGGAGGAGATGGGGGGATCATACTCCTAGGAATGCTGTCTCTTCTTCACATTGGAAGCGCTACTCTGGCAGTCAAAAGGAAATCTCCTTCACTTGCAGGAGTGACTGTCTTACTACCTTGGACCTGGATTATTCTAGAACAAACGATAGAAGAGACCCTGAGGACTTTATTGGTATCAAATAATTTCGAGGACCTTGGCAGTATAATACACCTCGAGCCGTTTCCTCTGGCCTTCTATCTGTCGGTCTGCTCCTTGATGATGATGATAGTGAATGAGAGGATGGGGGAGGCAAATGTGAACCTAGCTTCAAAATTTCTAGGTATTTCGGAGATTTCAGCTTCTATCAGAGACTCGGGGGCCATACAGCTCTGGAGCCTAGGATTATGGTTGCCCATGATATCAATTGTATTCATGGCCCAATTCGGAGCATTCACTTCTCCTACGTTATTAGTAGTGACAGGACTATTGTGGGGCTTGCACGTTTTCGCGCATGCAAGAGGCGTGAGAATTGGAAAAATAAATCTCATGATTGGAATTATTCTCATCTCGGGGATGATGATACAGTGGAGGCATGGCCTAGGAGAATATTTCTCCCTCATCATCTGTATGGTGTTAGCTTCCATTCTTCTCATTGGCAGGGAGGATGACGATTTATTCACGATATCAATGGGTGCGATGGGTGTACCACTTCTTTTCCTGATTCCAGATAGAAGTGTTATTGTTGAGCTGGAAGGAATTTCATCTCTTCCTTCGATTGATCCATCTATGGCAGCTATATTCTGCACTGGCTTAATTTTGAGTATTTATCTCCCGAAGGCAGGACAAATAGAGGACTTGTTGAAACCTGCTCTATCCTCATTATGGCTGATGTCAATTTGTATAGGCATTACCTACGTTAAGGGCGACTCACTTTCATTGGCCCTCTCAATTGGGTTGTTCGTGGTTGCGACCATATGGCTGGTAGGAAAGGGTGAGTTGCGGAGGGAGATACAAACTATAACCAGAGTTAGTGAAAGAAGGGCTCTGGCCTCTGATAGATCGGTGCAGGCGGAAGATGAATCTCAGGTACGGACCTATGATGCAAGGGAGGCTGAGATGATTTCATCCAGAAAGAGAAGTCGAGAGAAGACGGAAACTGATGATCTAGAAGAATTGTATACCTCAGATATTAGTCATCGTCCAGTCATAGTAATAGCGGTTATGATATTGGTTTTCGTGGCTAGCATGGTCATAGGACTTACTTCTGGACCCAATCCAATAATGCTAATTGCCGTAGGAGCATTTGTTACGATACTAATTGGGGTTGCCAGATATAGGACCCGCCAGTTGGAGCTAGATCTTCCCCATATTCTTGGGATGGAGATGCCTATTGCACTAGCTATATCAGGTCTTGTGGTAGTGCATATTTTCTCTCTTTTAGGGCCTGGTGCTAGTAATGAAGATCTTTCTAGTATGGGCATTCTCACTATTCTGGTCGTTGAGCTATCATTAATCTCGCTATATCAACAGGACAATATGCTTGACAGAATACCAATTGCTATTGACTGGATCATATACTCGTTACTGTTTGATAGAATCCTCGGGGCGATATTGTATGAGTCAATGCCCTGGCCGCTTAGCATCGATCCATTTTCTGGTGAAGCCATGGAGTGGAAGGCCCCTCTCTTAGGGCTAGAGCTTTGTTTATTGGGAATTGTACTTGTTGGTTTCTGGATTGGTAATCTGAGACTGAGTAAAGGACGAGAAGAAGAAGATGGTTTCACATTGGGAGCCAGGAGTGTTTCGATTGTTTTATTGTCATCTGGGATAGGGGCCTTCTTCGCTGTAATATCAGTCCTGTACGATGGTTGGAGGAGGAGTCAGCCGAGTGCAGTAGGAATGGCGATACTGGGTTCGGCAATGACAATATTATCCATTAGTAATTGGATTGAAGGGGTATCAGAAATAATTAGTGAATTATACATTTTATCGGGGGTTATTCTTCTGATTTTACTTATATCAACAGTCCCTCTGAAAGGAGAAAAATGGACAATGACCCTAGCATTTAATGCACATTTATTACTTATTGTAGGAGCGTTATCGGGGGGTTTGTCGGGTTTAATTCCAGTGATCTTGATTCTTTTATCGACCACAGTGTGGGCGACGGGAATACTGCAATTGAGAAAGACTCTGAGAACATGGGGCTTAGTTGATTTGATTATAGCATTACTATTCTCAGTGACTTTTTACGGGGGTATACTATTCCAGCCGCAGATTCTCTTGTTTGGACTCTCAGTAGTTGCCATTGAATTGGGGTTAATCTCATGGTTGGGACTTAGGAATGAGGATGAGCTGGTTAACAGCTGATTGTTCATTAATGCGAATTACAGAGAACAAAGTGGGCCAACGTTGATGGCGGACGGGTGTGGCAAAAGACATGTGGCGCGGTCTTGGATATCGGATACTCCCGATGAAATAGAGCATCCTCCCGTACCACTGGGTATCAATAAAATGACGGTTCCGAGAGCATCGATACTACTCTCAATTTCCACAATTATGGTGATTCTTCTTTCATCTATCTGGATAGGAGTCTCAGCTTATGGATTCTTGAATGAATTGGAGGATTCATTGGAATCAGTTGATGAGTCAATGATTGAGATGGAGGGAAGATGGGCTTGGGAAGTCGATATGATTTTTGATACGTGTGATTCTAGGGAGGGGGATTGGTCCTGGCCAGAGAATTTGTCTTCACAGGATGACCTTTTTCTCTATCCCGGTGAACTAAGGTGCGATTGGGAGCATCAGGGCGAGGGAGATAGAGCATCCATTGTAATCTACAACAGGGGAAATCAGACTCTTGACTTACTACTGGAGATTGGGGGGCCTGATGTTTTGTTCTCAGATTCTGGTGATACACAGTATCTCATTAACGAAATGCCAGGGAATGATGCTTTGATATTGGAAATTGAGCTGACTGAAGACGTTACTGAAGGTGAAATAACAATCATTGCCTCGCACGTCTCGCTAATGTCTGCTGAGGTAAGACTGGATGTCAGTATTTTCCAAGGTATTGATTCGAGGTCCATACACATCGAAGAGGGAGATAGGGTAGAGGTAGAATACACTGTGTGGAATGCCGATACAGGAGAGGAGCTTGATAGTGGAACTTGGACCGAGAACGCTGGCGATCCATGGTTCTCAATCGAAGGCTTTGGTTGGTCGACTATTGGCCTAGATATTGATGATGACAGGGGAATAGCCCCGGGACTAGAGACAGGTACAAGCCACATCACTTTACTACCCCCTCCAATAGCGTACGGAAATAGCGATGGTCACGAGCTCCAAGATGTTTGGCTGAGGTTTGAGGTTAATTTAGATAGAGCTCCACTTTCAGGATAGTAGTATCAGAGGTAGAGGCATGTCTGATGAGAATACACACGCATCTGTTCGCCCTTCAAAATCGGTAGCGAAGGAAGCTAGCAAGAGAGTAACGGCCAAGCCAACTAGAAAGGGCGAGCCGTCGTTTCACATGACCGATCAAATGCGCAGACTTTCCACTCCTTGGGGGGTGGCTCTTGCACGCGCCGGACAGATAGATCCACAGGCATTAGGACCAGGGATTATCCTAGACGCGGCAGTAGGGTCTGGAATACAACTAATCGCATACTCGAATATCCTAAAAAGGCCCTCTCTAGGAGTAGAGATAGACGGCAATGTTGCCGTAATGTGTGCGGCTAATATGTTCGTAGCTGCAGACTCTGAAGATGTCCAGAGAAGTATGGACAGGGTGGTAATAGGCGATAGCACCGATTCTTTAGGAGTCATGAATGAGTTCTGGTCCAGTCTCAGGGAGGCCGGGACTAGGGCTCACCCCCCAGTTGCCATGCTTCACTTGGATCCTGCAAGGCCTAGAGATGCGCAGAATCATCATATCAATGAGATGGAGCCCCCTTTGGAACCTCTTCTCTCGTCCTGGAAACAATATCTCGAATTGGGACCAGGAGGGCCTTGTATAATCCTTGATTTGTCCCCTAGATTAGATACTGAACAACGATTTATGATTGAAGAAATTATTGAGAGGGTCTACCCTGGTTGTGGAAGAACCTGGGAGTGGATGAGTAGGGGAGGAGGTAGGGTAGACAGACTATCTGTGTGGATTGGTTCACTATCTTCTAGTGATTCCAGAAGGTGCATAAGAATGGGGACGAAGAATATTATGTCCTCCCTAGAAGGAGATGGCGGAAGTGTGAATGAGATAAAACTGAGTGAGCCCCCTCCATTTGACTCATGGATAACAATTGTTGATCCAGTTGTATTGGAGAGTGGATTGCAAGATGATTGGATTTCTAAGGCGATCCCAAAGGGGTCTGGCCACTCATGGATTAGGACTGAAGGCAGAAGGCCACTTCTGATACATACTGAACCAATCAATGAGGACGAGGATGTTGGAGGATTCGTGATTTCTAGTGGCCAGGTAGTTCAACATCGACTATCTGCTCCGGAGGAACACACTATTTCTCAAATTGCCTCATCTCTAGCTAGGTTGGAGATAGGGAGTGTGACCTTGAGGTGCTCCCTTGACCCGGAAATACATCCAAAGTTACAAAGGAGGTTGCACAAAATGATGAGGGAAATAGAGGGTTCGAAGTCATTTATGGTGGACCTTGAACTATCAAGAGAAACGGGCGATTATACTATGTTCGTCGTATGTAGAGAGATTTAATGACTCCTATGGACGTCCAATCGATTCAAATACAGAAGGTTTGTCGCCCGGATGCTTAACAGCCACTGGGTGACCGGTGAACGCGGGAGGACCGTACATGAAAGGAACAGATGAGACCCAACTAGGAGATGACTTCTCATACATCATCAGAATTGCAGATTCAGACGTCGACGGACTCCGTAAGATATCGGTTGGACTCTGCTCCATCAAAGGAATAGGCATGAGGACCGCAGAGATGATTTGCAGGCTGTCCGGGGTCGATGGGAGTAAACTTGGAGGTCATCTTAGTGATGAGGAACAAGAAAAACTCAGGGATTCTATTGGAACTTATGCTACTGAGATGCCTTGGTGGTTGATGAATCGACAAAGAGATGTAGGAACAGGTGAAGATGCTCACATCGTGGCACTTGAGGTCAAGATGACTAGAGATGATGACGTTGCAAGAATGGCGGGAATCAAAACCTACCGAGGAATGAGGCACAGAAGTGGACACAAAGTCAGAGGACAGAGACTTCGAAGCAACGGAAGAAAGGGCTCTGCTCTTGGTGTACAGAGGAAGCAGTGAGGTGGTAAGATGGGAGATCCAAAATTTGCAAGACCCAAGACTCAGACACCTACTCATCCTTGGAAACAGGCTAGGATAGAAGAGGAGCATGCTCTAAAGGCCAAATACGGACTTAAGAAAGTAGGAGGAATGAGAGAGATTTGGAGAGAAAAATCTGCTCTCAGAAGACATCGAAATCAGGCTATGAAATTGATTGGTAGAGTGGATACTTCAGAAGGCCACTATGCCAGAGAGAAAGACGACCTAATTGTTTCCTTGACCAGAAAGGGGCTTCTTTCAGAAGGTTCCAGCATAGACAGCGTCCTGCAGATAGATGTTGAACTGATGCTAGCAAGAAGGCTTCAATCCCAAGTTTACTACAAGGGATTGGCCCCCTCGATGAGAGCATCTAGGAATCTAATAGTTCATGGGCATATTTCAATTGGGGATCAGAAAATGACAGTCCCAGGATACCACTTGCTCAGGGAAGAAGAAGAGTCGCTAAGATATACTACTGGCTCAAAATATGAAAACCCGGAACATCCGTTTCGTCAGGATTTAGAGAAGATTAGGGCCACTGTAGACGCTTCTGAGGAAGAGGCGGGGACTGTGGGCGGGCCAGTAAAGGTAGCTGATACTTTTGTTGACGATATCAAGGCGGGAGAAGCCACGGCTCCGACCGTTGAGGACACTGTTCCAGAAGGTGATAACTGATGTCTCACAAGGCTATTCTCCATATCTTCACCACACACAACAACGTGTTGATGACGGCAACCGATCTTACTGGTTCTGAGACAATATGCAAAGTCTCAGGAGGAATGGTGACTAAGGGGGGTTCTGAGAAATCTAGCTCTTTCGCTTCCATGAGGGCCGCCGAGAGAATGGCGGAGATGCTAGGAGAGAAAGATTTCAATCAAGTGATTGTGAAATACAGAGGTGCGGGGGGAAATAAGTCCCATAGCGCACCCGGGGCTACATCCGCAATCAGGGCCCTTACTAGAGCTGGGATGCAGATTACCAGAATCGAAGATGTAACTCCCATACCGACTGATGGTACAAAGGCAAAGGGAGGTCGACGCGGTAGGCGCGTCTGAGGTGAATATTATGGTGAAGGCAGAGATTCTCTATGAAGATGAAGAGCAAATCAAGATTCTACTGAAGGATACTGATCGGGCATTTGTTAACTCGATTAGAAGAACTTTGATGGCTGATACCCCTAAGATGGCTATTGATACGGTTAGGTTCGTCAAGAAGACTGAGGTTGAAGATGGTGAGCTTTGGGAGACTGATGGACCACTTCCAGATGAGGTCATTGCACAGAGGCTTGCAATGATTCCTATACCTACCAAGCACGACGAGTTCTACTTCCAGGATGAGTGCCCCAACTGTTCCGAGATGGTAGAGGAAGACAGGGGCTGTGCCCTTTGTACAATGCTATACTACTGTCAGGTTAAGGGCTCTAGAGAAGGAGTCTGGGTGACGGCTGGAGATTTGAACTTCCTAGGTGATGCGGATGGTTTCATATCAAAGAAATATCAGCCAATACCAATTACCAAACTTTTCCAGGGACAGATGATTGAGTTTTCTGCTACAGCAGTGATGGGAAGAGGAAGGGAGCATGTGAAATGGTCCCCAGTCAGTGGTGTAACTTTCAATCCACGTCAAATTGGCGTGATTAATATCAAATCTAAAGCTAAGATTCTATGGAACTTAGGGCTTAAAATAAAGTCTGGAGATTTCAATAAGGAGGGTCAGCTAGTTGATGTGGAAAAGGTCGAGCAACTAAGAGAGGACTTGAATCACGTTGGCTCGGGAACCGAGGAGTCTAGAGAGTTCAAGAATGCAGTTGTGCTCGAAGACGTTCCGGAAGAATTCATACTATCCTTTGAGACAGATGGTTCAATGAAGCCTGGAGTAGCCTTTGAGATGGCTGTGAAGGAGCTCTCTGGAAGATTTGGCAGTATTGAGGACGACCTCAAAGCTGTTCTCTGAGCGGTATACATTATTTCCCCCTAGGGTACGGGACAAGCGTGTCGGACTTGCTTGGACGTGGGTACTGTGGCGGCCATGTCACTCTTATCTTTACAATAGAGGATGAAAATCCTGATCCCATAAAACAGGGAAGCCTAGGTGCCGGGATCTGTCTAAATGAGGGAGTTGAGGTAATTGTCAGAGGCCGAGATGGCAATGGAAATCTAGAGGTTTTCTTCAATGATTACATTGGGGAGTCTTCGATGTACGAAGATATCATGAATATGATCAATGGGATTATCCCTGAGGTTTCTGAATATGATTGGGAGGCGACAGTAAAGTTAGATCTCCCCACTGGTCAGGGATTTGGTATGTCAGCCGCTGGGTCAATATCTTTCTGTAATGCTATTCAAAGAGCCCTAGGAATTCCTTACGAGGAAGGGCGGAGGCGTTCTCTGATGATTTCGCATGTTATAGATCGTAAGAGATCTAGCGGATTGGGAGATGTGACTGCTATTGCGGCTGGAGGAATTGAGATACGAAGAATGGCTGGTTCTCCGTTTAATGGTCATCTTCTGGAAATGGGGCCTGGTGAATCTGAAGGATGGGAGTCGGAGACAGAAGTAATATTGGCATGGGATAGTAAAGGGAGTAAACATACCTCATCATATATCGACGATGCATCATGGAAAGAGTCGATATCAAAGGCTGGAGAAAAAAATCTAGAGAGCCTGTTAGAGGGATCTTGGGATAAGTCTAGATGGAGTGATCTTCTTCACTATTCAACTTGTTTTTCTGAGGAAAGTGGACTATCAAAAGATGGCATCCGTGCAGATGTAATCAGGAAGTGCGAGAAAGTCGTGAACGATTGTGGGATTGAGTGTAATGGCGTTCCGCTTCTTTGTATGCTAGGAGGAAGTGTTGCGATCGTTCCAGTGAATATCGATAGGGGATTACAGGGAATAGACAATATCAAGAGTGCTCTGGAGAATGAGGGTTTGACTGCTATCTCTACAACTATTAGTCACCCCTAGGACTTTGATTCCTCGTGGAACTTGTCTAAGAGCGTAAGATCGAGGGGGCTTGCATCCAACTGCTCGGCCCCATTGATAGCCAGACCGTCACAAAATCCGTGACGGTATACTATTGCTCCATGGCCATACTCTGCTACGTAGCGATCAACTTGCTTCTGAGTCTTCTTTCTTGGAAACTTGAGATCGGCTCCGAAGAAATGTTTGGCATCAATCCAAGCACAGGGGACACCGTTTATTCTCACATCATCAATCATTAGAAGATCAGGGGTTATTATGGCTCTACCCTCGGACTTCTTTTGCTCTGCCATAAGGTCTTCCTGAGTCCTATATCTGACCCCTATGGAGTCAAAGAATAGGTAGAGAACATCCTCAAAGACCATTGAAGCCTTATGTGTTTCATCCTGATTAACTGAACTAACTCTGTCCATTGATTCTGCTAGTTCGAACTGCTCCCTGTCTCTAGCTTTCATCTTAGATGGCTCCTTTAGAAATTCTTTGATTCTATTCTTGGACCATCCCCTGCCAGTAAGAATTGCCCTGAAAGTATTTACTGGCGGTGCATCGAATCTCTTCGATAGAGAGATGACATCCTCTCCAGAATTATATCTACGATTAAGTTCATTTGATCTGCGCATTAGTTTATGATGGGAATAGACGCTTTTTTCTTGATTTAGGGCATTTCTTAGAGAGAGAGTCTGTTCCAAAGAGATAGGGAGATCATTCAGTTGGGAGGCGATTTCATCGACCCTCTCTTGAGGGAGAAATCCAAATTCTCCCCTTCTCATCACAATTTCCCCGGCCTTTTTCTGGACGTCCCGAGAGATGGCGTTAAGCTCCCAATTAACATTGATTGTTCTGGGGGGCGGATCTACATCTGAAGGGAATCCCATTGGAGAAGGGTTAGCAGTGAATCTACCGAGAGCTCTCATAATTGACTCTGAATCTAAATCTGGGCTTTTCTCCTTGGAGGCTTTGCCTCCTTCGGAGCGACGTCTATCTCTACGACGGTCTCTTCGCCTTCCTGCTCTCTTTTCTTCGCTCAACGATACTGCGAGAGTAGTAAGCCCCATGAACCCACCGAGTGGGAATACCGAATAATGTAAGATTTTTCAGACGCTATTGACACTATTGGGACTAAATAAATGAAATTCCAGGCTCCAATGGGAAAGATACCTTTGCCTTTCCGGCCACATCTTCACCGTCTCCCACTGAATAGGATACTACAGTATCGATTTGGAGAGAGCTAGCAATGAAAGAAGAGTTCTTGTTGATTACTGAAGTCTCATCAAAATGACCCAAAACAAGATTTTTTTGACCTTCCGACCATGTGTTGACACGTCCTCTCTTCTTCTTTGATCCGGCAGTCATAGCCATCCATGTTTGGAATATTTCTCCTCTCATTGACTCTTTTTCAAATATTTTGAGATTTTTGAGATATTCTTGACCCTTTGTTTTGAAGTCGAAGTTTGTGCGGGACAATTTTACTGCCTCATAAGCTAATTCGGCTTTCCAAGAGAGTGCTGTTTGGACTACCATCTTTGTTATTGGGATATCAGAGTGCTTCTGCGCTAGAACTTTCAGATTTCGGGCTGAATCTATGAGATCACGAAGATATTCCTCACTTGCTAGAATCTCTGACCAATCCCTTACAGACAGATCTGAAATCTCAGAAAGAGTGTTGGAAGCGACCAATCCGAGACCTCCTAGGGACTCCCAGAACTCCTCTGCAATATGGGGAGTGGCAGGAGCCATCATCTCCGCCCAACTAGAAAGAAAGCGATTGATTGTAGGAGCGTGTGAGCCGCCTCTTCGCCTATACCACTGCCAGTCCGATAGCATCTCGAAATGACTGATCATCACCCCTTCGCGGAGGCTTACGTCATCCATTGCCTCAGTCCACCTAGTACGATTATCTAGTAGGCGGGCAAGTAGCCAATTATCCATATCACTTGGTGAAGATTTGATATTTGATCCTATCTTGAATGCATCAACTATCTGATTCAATTGTCGATTATTAGCCTCTAAAGCACTATCAGACCAATCCATCCCAGCCTCTGGATTTGCACCAAAGAGAATGAAAAGTCTGACAGTATCGGCTCCAAACTTAGAAATCATATCTCCGGGGCTAATCGTATTTCCGAGGGATTTTCCCATTTTGACAGAACGAGTGCTCAGTTTTCCACCACAATTAGGGCAATCTCCTCCGAAATTTTCGACGTGGTACTCGGAGTTACATTTTACACAGAAGGGAGCAGGTGCGTTGAGCATGCCTTGGCACACTAAACGACCAAATGGCTCCCCGACGAGATTCATCCCCAAGTCACGTGTCGCCTTTGTAAAGAATCGTGCGTATAGGAGATGCATCACGGCATGCTCAATGCCACCGATGTAGAGATCCACTCCTCCTTCCATCCAATAGTTCACTTTGTCTGGGTCGAAGGGGCGAGCGATGTTGTTAGAATCTGCAAATCTCATGAAATACCACGATGAGTCATAGAAAGTATCCATTGTATCAGTCTCACGACGTGCATTCTTACCACACTGAGGACAGGTGGCCTCGAGAAATTCTTGATTTGTAGCTAAGGGATTTCCACTATCTTCCCAGCTGAATTTCACATCAAGTGGTAATTCAACTGGTAAGTCATCTAAGCTAACTGGGACAACTCCGCAATCATCGCAATGTAGCATTGGAATAGGCGTCCCCCAGAATCTCTGACGACTTAGGAGCCAATCCTTGAGTCTGAATTGTACAGTTCCATGACCTGTCCCTTCAGCTTCTAATGCGGAAATTACTGCCTCCTTGGCCTCATTGCCATGAAGGCCGTCAAAGGATTCTCGATTGGAATTAATCATCCAACCCAAGCCATCGAAAACTGGGTTCTCCTCAATTGCTTCTCCGTCTCTTTCTCTAGAAAGTACTGGCCTTACTGAGATTCCATATTTCTTGGCAAAGTCATAGTCTCTTTGATCATGCCCGGGGACTGCCATTACTGCGCCAGTTCCATAGCTAGCAACTACAAAGTTTCCAGCATATATCGGAACCTCTTCGCCACTGAGTGGATTTTTTGCGAAACGGCCCAGAGGAACGCCTTTCTTCTCCTTCAGCATATTGATTCTCTCGAATTCAGTCATTCTTGCGCACTCATTCCTAAGTTCAAGCCAAGCACTCTCGTACTCAGTTCCCGAAACTAGCTCTTCACACAGTGGATGTTCGGGAGAGAGAGTAAGGAACGTAACACCGAATATCGTATCTGGACGTGTTGTGAAGGCTCCGATAACTGAGTCGGAGCCGACCACTGAGAAGTCAATATGGGCGCCTTGGGAGCGACCGATCCAATTCCTTTGCATTGCCTTGACGTTCTCTGGGAACTCGATCTTATCCAACTCCTCCAGTAATTCATCTGCATACTCTGTCATTCTCAGGAACCATTGGGCCATATCCTTCTGAACTACCTCAAGTCCACATCTCCAGCAACGATTATTCTTGACTTGCTCATTAGCTAGCACTGTATCACAGTCGTTACACCAATTCACTGGAGCGAATCTTCTCTCAACAAGGCCTGCTTCGAAGAATTTCAGAAACATATTCTGATTCCAGCGATAATATTCTGGCGTGGAAGTTGCGAACATCCTTCGCCAGTCATACGAGTAACCCATGCGTTCCTGATCGGCTCTTATCATGGCGATATTTCTCTCGGTGACGCTGTGAGGATGTCCTGCTTCCTTTTTGGCGGCATTTTCTGCGGGCATTCCAAATGAGTCGTATCCCATTGGATAGAGGACATTCTTACCCATCATTCTCTGAAATCTAGCCATCGCATCACCAATTGAGTAGTTGCGAACATGACCCATGTGCATATTTCCAGAGGGGTATGGAAACATCTCAAGACAGTAGAACTTGGGTTTCGATGGATCGACTTCTACTTCGAATACTCTAGCCTCAGACCATGTGCGTTGCCATTTGTTCTCCACTTCATGAGTATTGTAAGACATCGTCCTCACCTCAGTCACCCTAGGAGACTTAGTCTCCTTGCTGAATAACTGGCATGACTGCCCACTTCTCAAGTAGGGCCTCGGCATAGGATATTCTAGTCACGTACCTCGTAAAGGAGGGGCGATTTTGAACCCTGCCCCCCATTAGGACTCCACCATACCTATTGGATATGACCGGTTGGGATGGAACATGCTGGCCGATGGGGAGTTTCACAAGGACGTAAGAGATGACGGTGTTGAGGTGTGGGTTACTCAAATGGGGGGTTACATGAACATGAATACAGCGTTTATTGATAGGGAAAATCAAATTGTGGCTATTGTGGATCCATTCGACTCTGAACGATGGATTGAGGGGCTGGCAGAAGAAGGACTCGCACCGACCCACCTACTCTACACGCACACTCATCGAGATCATGTCGCTGGATATTCGTCTATGCTATCACTGGCCCCAGATGTTGAAGTATGGGGGCATGATGAAGCTAGAGTACCTGGGTTACTTGGTCAGGCTGTTTTCAAGAAGGTTGATTTCACTGAAACTTGGACTAACTCCGCAGATACTACTGTTGAGTGGAGTGTTGGGTCAATATCTCTTGGAGTCACCCATTCTCCAGGCCATGCCCCTGGCCATGTCACCCTTCACGGTCATGGTGTTTATCATGCTGGAGATCTTCTATTCACAGCACATAGTGGCAGGGTTGACTTGCCTGGCAGCGACCCTAGAGCACAGTGGAGTAGCGTTCGTTTTGCCAGAGAACTACTGGGCGGACTACCGGGTAATTGGCGCTTAATCCCAGGACATAGATATGATTGGATAGATGGCACTACCCCAGATTGGGTTAGTATTAGTGATGCTTTGGAGTACAATTACTCTCTAAACTCACCAATGATAAATGATTGAAATTTGATATCTATTTTCTTCTGACTTTAGCGATTAGAGACCCAATGGTTGCGATGAATATCTTATTCCTCCAAAGCCATGAAAACATCTTCAAAGCGGTCTTTACTTTACCCATTATCATTCCGCCTTATCTTCCCTAGTGAGGCTGATACCCATATTTCGAGCGGCTTCTTTAACTGTCCCGATAGGCAACCCTCCCTCTCTCTCAAGAGCTGAAAGAGATGCTATTACTATACTCTGTGTATCAATCTCGAAGAACCTCCTGAGGTTGTCCCTAGTGTCTGAACGCCCGAACCCATCGGTTCCTAGGACGGTGAAGCTGCCCCCTATCCATCTCTGGATCATCTCAGGAACAGCCGCAATGTAATCAGAGACGGCAATTGTTGGAGTTTCATCACCGAAACACTCTGATGCATATGTAGATCTTTGAGCCTGTGGATTGAGCCTATTGTGGCGTTCTGACTCCAATCCATCCCTACGAAGTTCTCCATACGAGGTCACTGACCAGATCTCAGAAGATATCCCATGCTCCAATTCCAACAGATCCGCTGCTTCACGGGCGTACTGCAGAATTGGCCCAGACCCAAGTATTCTGACTTGGGGAGAGTCGTGCAATTCGGACTCCTGAACCTTATACGCCCCTCTGATGATTCCTTCATCCACACCCTCGGGCTTTACGAGTTGTTGCTGGTTCTCGTTATACAACATAATGTAGTGGAACACATCCATGTTCTTTCCCCACATCTCATCAATACCATGTCGGATTATCGTTGCTAGCTCATACGCATAAGCCGGATCCCACGCACGACATCCTGGGACGGTTGAAGCGATTAGGAGGCTATGGCCGTCTTGGTGCTGAAGGCCTTCTCCATTTAGTGTGGTCCTACCTGCTGTGGCACCCATCAAAAATCCCCTAGCCCGTGAGTCGGCAGCGGCCCAAACCTGATCTGCGGTCCTTTGGAATCCGAACATGGAGTAGAAGATATAGAATGGAAGAGTTGGGGACGCGGAATGGGAATAGGATGTGGCTGCGGCAGTCCAAGTTGCCATGGAAGTTGCCTCGGCAATTCCTTCTTGGATGATCTGGCCGGATTCTGATTCCTTGTAATTCATCAGCATTTTATGATCTACAGGAGTATAATTCTGTCCGACCTGAGAGAAGATTCCAAACTCGCTGAATAGGGGGTCCATTCCAAATGTCCTCCCCTCATCAGGAATAATTGGAACAACTCTTGAACCCATTTCCGACTTGAGGAGTCTTCTTAGAAGTCTAACGAAAACCATCGTTGTAGAGACTAGTTGCCCCTCCCTTGTTCCCTCATCGAACTCAGAAAAGGTTGACTCATCGGGGAGATCTATTGTGATGGGAGGGGATCTCCTTGAAGGAAGGTATCCTCCCAAATCTTCTCTCCTCTTAGTGATGTACTCGATCTCTTCGGAGTCATCTCCTGGATGGTACAACGGATTATCTTCCAGTGCTTCATCCTCCAAAGGTAATTCTAGAGAGTCACGATAAGAAACAAGATCATCCAGAGACATCTTCTTTTTCTGGTGTGTTGAGTTTCTTCCCTCAAACGAATCTATCCCCCAGCCCTTCACTGTATGTGACAGTATGACTGCCGGGCCATTTGCCGCCTCAGCGGATTTGTATGCCGCGTATACCTTGAGAGGATCATGCCCCCCTCTCCTTAGATTCTCTATATCCTGATCTGAGAGGGTTTCTCCAATGGAAGCCAATTGCTGATTACCTGAGAAGAACTCAGACCTGAATTCAGAAGGAGCTAGTGTGCTCATTCTCTGCCAATCACCATCGTTAATGCCTTCAATCCTAGATAGTACAACCCCCTCTGAATCACTATTCATTATTCGATCCCAACCTGAGGACCATAGTACCTTGATCACTGTCCAACCTGCTCCTCGATAGAGTCCTTCAAGCTCCTGAATGATCTTGGCATTGCCCCTCACGGGACCATCAAGACGCTGAAGGTTGCAGTTTACAACTACGATTAGATTGTCGAGTTTCTCTCGACCGGCTATGGCTATCGATGCTATTGCCTCTGGCTCATCCATTTCACCATCCCCTAGGAAAGCGAAGACTCTGCTTTGAGATGTATCTGCCAAACCCCTCTGATGTAGGTACTTCCAGAACCTTGCTTGCATTACTGCGGCAAGAGGCCCAAGTCCCATTGAAACGGTGGTGTACTCCCAAAAATTGGGCATTAGTCTCGGATGGGGGTAAGAGGAAAGTCCGTCATTGAACGCCTCTTGTCTGAAATTGGCCATCTGCTCTCTGGATATCCTGCCCTCGAGAAAGGCTCTAGCATAAATCCCTGGACTTCCATGCCCTTGAATGTAGATAGCATCCCCGATACCATTCGAGTCTTTTCCTCTGAATATATGATTGAAACCGACCTCATATAGAGTGGAGCTGGATGCGTAGGTCGAGATGTGCCCACCGATTCCGTCCACTCTCCTGTTAGTATCGGAAACAACTACTGCTGCATTCCAAAGTATTGAGTTTTGTATCTTCCTCTCTATCTCCAGATCTCCGGGGTATGGTGGTTGTTGATCTAGTGAGATAGTATTCAGATAAGGAGTTCTGGAGGGGGGTGTTATTGGGATTGAAAGATCGCCCGCCTCTATCATCAGCTCATGGAGTAGCATCCTAGCTCTTTCCACCCCATGTGAGTCCACCACTGACCTGAGAGACTCTAGCCACTCATCAGTCTCATCCGGGTCTATGTCAGGTAGGTGTTGACGTGGTTTTGGACCGGACATGTGAGCACCTGCCCCTATGGGGCAGAGTTGCGACTGGTTGTTGTTTATTCAATGTTCGATTGTCAGGGGTTCAAATTTTGGGTCCTTTGGGGCCTACCTTGACAACGTGACACTCATGAATGGTACGAACTCCAGATACTGTGATAGATGAGTCTCCTTCGATACATCTCACCCCTGACCATTTCCTGACTACCTTAGCTACAGTACTTCTACCGGCTTTATTCAGGGGGTCCACCTTAAGCTCTACAGAGACTTCCTCAACCTCCCCCATCCAGGACAGTACTGCTTCAATGGACTTACTAGCTACACCGTGATTCTGCTCTGAGCTTCTGACCCAGTACCCCAGATTCCATGAAGCTTGACCGGATCTTGTGACTCGGTCGAAACCTATGAGGCCAAGAACCGCGTTGTCCCATGGTCTGATCATCACCCAGTGATGCAATAATCCGACCCTCCCCATTCTCTCTGTCTCAGAAAGAAACTCTGAAATTTGCTTTGAAATATCCTTATCTGGATTTATCCAAGGCATCGCCCTATTGACTTCTGGCCACGTCTCTTCGAAAGCTTCGATTAGCTCTTCAGAGCGAAGATTTGATGCCGGCCTAAGAACAAGATCTTCGTTGATCCTGATGGAGCTGGTCGCACGCCTCATACTTTTGCGAGAAGGGTTTATCGCATCATCTCTACGGCTTGGAGTTATGGTCTTAATTTTGATTTGGCACTCAGAACTGACTGATCATTCGGATATACTCTGATCGCAGATTCCAGTAGTCTATCTACAGCCTGTGCCCTCCCCATTCTCTGCAACAAGGCCCCTATAGGGTATACGAGTTTGGTTCTATCACCGAGATGAGGACCGACCTCGTCCAAGATTACAGTTGCCTGAGCTATGTTCTTCGATTTAGCGGCCTCCATGGCAGATTTTACTTTCTGGGCAACGTCCCTTCCCGACCATACTTCTTGTTGCGCCCATGGCCATATGTTTTCGACAGTTGGCTCGACTATTGGCTTCGATTCGATCAAAGATAAGTCAGGAGGAGGGGGGATTGGCATTGGCTCTTGATCTTCATCGACCACCGGAGGCTCAATCTCCACCTTTCTAGGAGGAGGTAGATTAGTTGGTGGACTTGGCAGTATTTCGGGAGTCGGAGGGGGCATCTCGGAAACTTGATCCTCCTCAGGGGATACCTCGATTACTGCATCATTTTCATCTACTGGAGATGTTTCCTGTATTTCCTCTGCTGGAGATGTTTCCTGTATTTCCTCTGCTGGAGATGTTTCCTGTATTTCCTCTG
>MDSV01008825.1_pt1 | contig 21488 bp, 19 predicted proteins | sample 810851 | NCBI WGS metagenome assembly MDSV01 (sample SAMN05326640, study PRJNA326480) | marine metagenome | isolation source: seawater | place: Atlantic Ocean: North East | collected 2012 | reverse complement strand
CTTTACAAGCTATAAAAAATAACATCTTAGGCACATATAATTTAATTAATTCTATTGAAACTGCTACATCAAAAAAAATCAAATTTATCAATATTTCTACAGACAAAGCAGTCCGTGCAACAAGTATTTTGGGATTATCAAAAAGAATTTCAGAAATAATTTGTGAAAGTTATAAGTTGCACAAAAAAACAAAAATAATGATTTCAAATGTAAGATTTGGAAATGTTTTTGGCAGCAGAGGATCAGTTATTAATTTATTTTTAGAAAAATTAAATAAAGGTGAAAATATAAATTTAACAAATAAAAATGTAAAAAGATTCTTTATGTCAATAAATGAGGCTTGCAATTTAGTGATCGCTGCAAGCCAATTAAATAAAAATTTTAAAACACTTATATTAGACATGGGTAATCCAATTAAAATAGTTAGTTTATTAAATAAAATGATTAATTTAAAAAAGAATTTGAATAAAAATTTTAAAATAAAAATTAATGAGATTGGATTGAACAAAGGTGAAAAAATGGTAGAAGAATTATCAATCAATAATCAAATAAAAGAAACTAATATAAATAGAGTTTTTGAGGTTAGCGATCCAAAGTATTCACGAGAAGATATTGATAAATTATTGTTGAATATCAAAAAAATTGCAGATACTAGTTCAGCTGATAAGATTATTCCTTTGCTAAAAAACTTTTTAAAAAATGAGTTATAAAGAAAAAAATTTAATTATTGTTGCTCACCCAGATGATGAAGTTTTAGGATGTGGTGGAACTTTATTAAAGCATGTGGATAAAGGTGACAAAGTTTATATTTTATTTGTTTCAGAGGGAGTTTCAGGAAGATTTAATAAAAATCAAAAAGCTGAATGTTTAAAAGAAATTTCGAAAAGAGAGGAAATGGCAATTAAAGCTGCAAAATTGGGTAAATTCGAGATAGTAGATTTTCTAAATTTAAAAAATTTAGAGTTGAATTCCTATCCTCATAATTATCTTACCAATATTATTTTTAAATATTTTAAAAAATATAAACCCGAGATAGTTTATACCCATTATGAGCATGATCTAAATATTGATCATTATCATACCTTTTTTTCAACTTATGTTGCTTCAAGACCAAACCAGAATTTTAATATCAAAAAGTTATTAAGTTTTGAAGTTCCATCATCAACTGATTGGGGGATAAATACTAACGGAAGATTATTTAATCCAAACTATTTTGTAGATATTTCTAAATATTCAAAGAAAAAAGAAAAACTCTTAAATGAGTATAAATTTGAAATGAGAAAAACCCCTCACTCAAGATCAATAAAGAATATAAGTACCTTATCAATATATAGAGGTGGTACGGTTGGATTAAATAAAGCTGAAGCTTTTTTCGTTAATAGAATAATTGATTAAAAAAAATCTTTTATCAATTTGACTATAGAATTTGGTATGAAAAAGATTATCAATAATTTTAGTTTATAAAATAAAATCGGATACTTGATAATTTCTTTTATTAAACTAAAATTTTTATTTTCAAATATTAAATAAATTAATCTTAGATACTCAAGTTTTTGAAATAAAAAGTTTTTATTTTTTTTGAAATAAAAATTGTCAAAATCTTGATTTTTTACCCACCGTTTAAACTCTTGATAAAACATCTTTCTATTATTGTGAGTAAAATTATCTTTATGAATTCTTATAGTTACCAATGTATCTTGGAAACTCATACCTTTAAAATTTTTAGAAATTTTAATTATAAAATCATAATCACCTATGATATTAAATGATGGATCAAATTTTTGGTTTGATAATAATTTTTTTTTTATAATTATTGTACTTAATTTTACGAAATAATATTTTAGTAAATCATTTAAAACATTTCCTGAAGGAAGTTTTTTATTAAAAAAAGGCTTATAAATATTCTTATTTTCATAGTAATGTAAACAATTTGAAAATGAGTATCCATAAGTTTTATTAGATCTAAAAAATTTTGACCTAGACGTAAGAAAATTTTTATCCCACCAATCATCTACATCAAGAAAAGCAATATAATCACCTTTAGCTTTGTTTAGAGCAAAGTTACGTGAATCGTATAATTTTATTTTTTTTTTTGTTCTAAAATATTTTAATCTTTTATCCTTTATTTTTTTAAAAATTTTAGCAGAAGAGTCTGTAGAACAATTGTCAACAAAAATTACCTCAAAATTTTTATAATTTTGATTTAAAATTGAATTAAGTGTCTGTTGAAGATATTTTTCACCGTTAAAACAATTTACAATTATGCTAACTAGTTTTTTTTTCATTCAAATGATTAAAATATAGATAAAAACCCACAGGATAAGAATAAATCATAGATAGCCAATTGTTAAAAAAATTTCCACTTGGTATCAATGGCCAAAGATTGATAAAAATGGACGTTAAGATAATAGCTTTGCTTACTTCAATTTTATCAAATATTAGACTAGAATTTATTCTTTTTCTGCTTAGAAAAATTTCTTTAGTTACGTAAAATAATGCAAAAAGTATTAATGATGTTCCAATTATTCCATTTGAAACCATTATTTGAATATAAGTATTATGTGGATGAGTAGAACATCCATCATCCTTTTCTAAAATATAAAGTTTATTTCTACATAAATATCTGAAACCTTTTGCTCCCGTTCCAAAAATTGGAAAATCCTTAAAAATTTTATAAGAAAGTAAATAATGGCCATGGTGATCATGAGAAAAAAAATAAATTTTATTGAAAAATTTTTGTTTATGTTCTTCATATCTTTCATCACCATGTCCCATGATTTGATTATATGATTTAACAAACATTCTATTTCCTGGATTTACATTTTTTGAGAAACTAAAATTTGAGACAATTAAAGCTAATATAGAAAATATTAATGTTGTAACTAATAAAAATTTTCTCAAATATTTACATATAAAAAAAGTTACTATTAAAAACAAAAATAACAGGAAAAAAGAGCTTCTCTCACCTGACAAATAAACAATTAATATTGCTAATGAAATTAAAATTGAGAAAGTAATATTTAAATTATGACCGTTAATTTTATTATTCATTATTAGAATGATTAAAAAGATCGGAATAATTCTTGTTATAAAACCTCCCAGAATAAGTTCTTCAGCAAAAAAACTTGAAATACGATTTTTTAAAATTTCATATCCTAAAATATTTTGCCCTGAGTAATATTGATACAAGGAATCCAAAATTAATATAATAAAAAATAAAGTGTAAAAAAATAATAGTTTTTTCGTAAATATATTGAAGTTATTTAAAATATACCACACGCTAATTATAAATAATGGAAGCCTAAAATAAAATATGGCTGATTTAGAATAATCGAAGTTATAAAAATTTATTAATGTTGAAATTAATGTAGATAAATAAAAAAGACTGAAAAAAAAAAGATATTTATTTTTTAAAAAATTACCTTCTTTCTCTTTAATAATAAAAAATAAAGATATAAAAATCAAAAACAACAAAAATATTTCTGCAACCATAGGCCCTATTAAGAGAAATAAAGGAAATATAGCTATACCATAACCCAAAAATATTTTTATAGAGTTAATACTTAAGTTCATCTTGAATATAATTTAAAAGTTCATTTTTAAAATTTTCTTTTGTATAAAAATAATTTTTATTTATTTTATTTTGAATTCTTTTATAGTTTTTACTTATATAATCTATATTTTTCTTTAAACTTACTAAATTTCTTTTACAAACAAAAATTCCATCTCTTTGATTTACAACATATTTTATGTCTTCGAAAATTATTATGGGTTTTAGTCTAGCTAAAGATTCTGAAATTACTTTAGGAAAACCCTCGATATAAGATGGTAAAATAAAAATTTTAGTTGAGTCATATATATCAATTAAATTTTGTATTTTTGAGATAGCCCCGATGTAAGAAATATTTTTACTATAATATTTTTTGTCAATATTTTTCTTTTTTGTTCCTACGATAGTTAATTTATAATTTTTAAAATCATTCTTAAATAAATCACTTAAATAAATTGAACCTTTGTCTTTTTTGAACCTTCCTACATATAAAAAATCAGTTTTAATTTTTTTTTGTATTCTATTATTTTTAAACCACATTGAATTTAGTTCTGATGGATGGACAATTTTTTTAACGTTAACATTAGTAAATTTTTTTGAGCATGATAGAATTTTGAGATTTTTTATGATAAATTTAAACATAATATAATACAGAAAATATCCAAATATACCGTATCTATATTTATATTCTAAAAATCCATCGCTTCTAAGATATACATAGCCCTTTATTTTTAAATTTTTAAAATAAATCATTTTTAAGAGTGTTAAAAAATTATACGGCGTAATTGAAACTAATAATAAATTTATCTTTTTTTCCTCAATCTTATTTACTTTTAAAAAAGTAAATTTTTCTTTAATAGGAAAACTAAGTTTATTTTTACTTTTTCGATTAAGTAAATAAATTTTGTAGTTTTTAGCTAAACATGAAATAATACTATTTAGATCATTGTTCGAAGTAAATTTTTTTTTAGATAACCAAATTTTATCATTACTTATTAAATATAAATTTTTCAGTAGCATTTTTTGAAAAAACTTATTGTTTTGTTTAATCCATTCTTAATTGAAGTTTTCGGCCTCCATCTTAATAGTTTTTTAGCTTTTTTAATATCAGGATAAAGTATTAATATTTCATCTTTTCTCAATTTAATTTTACCAAATTGTGGTCGGCCTTTTTTTACTAATTTACAAATTTTATTAATAACATTCTTTACACTTAACGGCTTACCGCTGCCAATATTGATTATCTCGCCTGATGATTTTTTTGATTTAATTATTTTAATTATTGCGCTAATAACATCATCTACAAAAATAAAATCTCTCAATTGTTTTCCTTCAGAACAATCAAATTTTTTGTCTTTAATAGCATTTGTGATGGTAATTGGTATTATTCTATTTGCATCCTGGTATGGTCCATAAACTAAATATAATCTTATTATTGTTGTAGGAAAACTTTTTTTTCTCCAGAGTTTTAATAAAAATTTAGTACTTAGAAGTTTGGCATCACCATATATAGAATGAGTTTTTTTTGGAATTTTACTACTTTCAATTTGTGGTGAATTAATTTTTCCATATTCAATACTTGATCCTATTTGTAAAAATTTTTTTATTTTAGTATTTAGAAAAAAATTAGCTAAATTTTTACATCCATTAAAATGACTTTTCATTGTTTTTGTTTTATGAGAATGATCAACATACCCAGCTAAATTGACTACATAATCGTAATTTTTTGATAATCTTTTATTTACATTCTTTTGATTTGAAACATCAATTATCAAATATTTTACTCTTTTTAATCTTCTTATTTTTTTTGGAGGATTATTGGAAATGCTTGTGACTGACCAATTTAATTTTAAACACTTCTTTGCCAAATGATAACCAATAAAACCTGTACCACCTGTTATTAAAATTCTATTTTTTTTCAAAATATTCTTTATTCTTAATTTTTTTTTCTAAAATTTCTTTGTCTCTTATCGTGTCCATACATTGCCAAAATCCTGTATGTTTATAAGCTATTAATTGTTTTTTTTTAGAAACATTCTTAAAAGGCTCTTGTTCCAAATATGTATTATTACCTTTTATCATTTTCAAAAATTTTGGCTCCATTACAAAAAAACCACCATTTATCCACCCTTCGTCTAAACTGTTTTTTTCTCTAAAATATTTTACTGTGTCATTAATAACTTTAATTGCACCAAACCTTGCAGGAGGTCTAACTGCTGTTAATGTAACTAATTTTTTTTTTTTCATATGAAAATTAATTAATTTTTTTATATTAATGTTTGAAAGACCGTCGCCATAAGTCATCAAAAAAGTATCATCTAGATATTTACTTAATTTCTTTAATCTTCCACCAGTCATCGTATTTTTTCCTGTATCAATTAAATTAATTTTGTATTTTTTATTATTTACTTTTTTAAAATAATCTTTGATTATTTTAGATTTATATCCAGTTGCTATATAAAATTCTTTATGACCATAACTCGCATAATGTTCTATAATCCTTAATAAAATCGGTTTTCCTAAAACTTTTATCATCGGCTTTGGTATTGATTTAGTATACTCTGAAATCCGAGTTCCAAGTCCACCAGCTAATATGACTACCTTCAAGCTACTTAAATCTTTTTTCAAAAGTTTTTTCATAAAATTTTATTTGATTAGATGAAATTTCTGTAAAATTTTTTTTATTTTCATAATAATTCCTATACCAGCTCGCAACTAATTTTATAGTCTCCTCAAATGTTAATATACTTTTCCATTTTAAAATTTTTTTAGCTTTATTGGAGTTTAATTTTAACAATTTGCTCTCATAATTAAGATCTTTTTTTTTTATTATTTTCCAAGAAATTTTTTTCCAAATTTTTTTAATTTTTTTAATAACTTCTAAAACACTAAAATTATTTCTATTATTGGGTCCAAAATTGAATACTTCGCCATGTAATTTTTTATTTAGGGAAAGTCTATATGATAGAATCAAATATCCGGACAATGCCTCTAAAACGTGCTGCCATGGCCTTGTAGAATTTGGGCTTCTAATTAAAACTTTTTTATTTAAAGACCAAGATTTCATACAGTCAGGAATTAGTCTGTTTAATGACCAATCTCCCCCTCCAATTACATTACCAGCTCTAGCAATACCAATTGATACATTTTTTTTTTCTTTAAAATAAGACTTCAAATAAGTTTGGATTATCAATTCAGCTGAAGCTTTTGATGAACTGTATGGATCTATACCTCCCAATAAGTCATTTTCTTTATAGCCTCTTTTAATTTCCAAATTCTTATAACTCTTATCACTTGTTACAATTACAGCCACACATTTTTTTTTTATTAATCTCAAACATTCTAAAATATTAAGAGTTCCTAATGCGTTAGTTTCATAAGTTTTGAGTGGCTCAAGGTATGAAGTTTGAACTAATGCTTGGGCTGCTAAATGAAAAACATAATCTGGATTAAAATTTAAAAATAATTTTTTTAAACTTTTAAAATTTCTAATATCTTGTTTTCTAGTAATTATTTTCTTTCCTAATTTAATTACTTTAAAATGAGAGGGATTTGTTGGGATCTCATCTGATATCCCAATTACTTTTGCACCATGCATATGAAGCCATAAAGATAACCACGATCCTTTAAATCCTGTGTGTCCAGTTACTATTACTTTTTTATTTTTAAAACTTTTTAATATTTTCTGCATTTAAATTTAGACCTTTGAAGATATTATTTAATGTATTTCTATTAACAAATTCTACCTCATTTTTAGTATTAAATGCATTGTGGCTACAAAAAATACAGTTATCAAATTTTCTAAGAAAATTATTTTTTTCCAATGGTTCTTTTTCAAAAACATCCAAACAAGCTCCTGAAATTTTTTTACTTTTTAATGCTTTAACAAGTGAAGAATTATCTATTGAGGCACCTCGCCCAATATTAACTATTAATGGTTTTTTTTTGATTTCTTTGAATGAGTCGTTGTTTAATATTTTATAAGAACTTTTATTTAAATCAGTTGCAATAATAATTATATCACAATTATTAAAAATAAATTTTTTCGTTTTCATTTTAAGAAAATACTTCTTGATAAATTTATGGTCTATCTTTTTGATATCGTTACCATAAATATTTGAATTAAATCCCTGTAACATTTGTATAATTCTTTTTCCAATATTTCCAACTCCAATGATACCAATTTTTTTATCTATTAGTGTATCTCCAGAATACTTGGACCATATTTTTTTTTTTATATCATTATGATTTTGAATTATTTTTCTGTAAAAAGTTAAGATCATTCCTATTGCCATTGTTGCAACACCATTTGTGAAAGCATCATTTGTATTAAAAACTTTTATTCCCTTTTTTTTTGCATATTTGTGGTCAATAGAATCTATGCCTGTGCCCCATTTGGAAATTACTTTTAAATTAATAGCTTTATCAATTACTTTTTTAGTAATTTGATCGTCTCCAGACAGTACCGCATCAAATTTGTGAATTATTTTTAAAAATTGTTTTTCACTAACTTGTTGAGCACTCTTTAAAAGAGTGTAACTTATATTACGTGTAAATATTTTTTTTTCAAATCTTTTAACTATTGGAATGAATGGTATAGCAGTGATTAACAGATTATATTTTCTTTTTAATTTATATTTAATTTTTTTTTCCATTTTTTTAAATCTTTATCTAAATAATAATAATTAATAATTTCATTATTATTTGTATTTTTAATTTTATTTAATAACTCCTCTTTGTTGTAAAAGAAATTTATTTTTTTTTCAAATTGAGTATTTCTTATTGGGGATAAATCAAAATTATTTTCATCAATAAATAAAAAAGCATTTAAACCACAGCTTAAAATTTCAATTATTGCAGAGGTAGAATTTGATGAAACAATATAAGAATAATCATCTACTAAATCTTCTATATCGTCGTAATTTAAATTAATCGTTCTATCAATATTTTTGGTTATTGTTGCGGGGTGGGGTTTAAATGTAATTTCAAAGCCTAATTTATCTAAATCAAATTTAATTTTATTTACTATATCTACTAATTTAGCATTTATTCCAGGTTCATAATCTCCAAGAAATAAAATTTTATTGTCTAATTTTTTTTTATTCATATTTTTTTTTTTATCTAAAATCCAATTATATCTCAAAGCCTCTACTTCAAATAATTTGTCTTTAGATATAGATTGTTCTAATAAAAAATTTTTTGAAACTTCACTTGATAATGCAATTGAATCTGGAGAACTGTCAATAAAATCATTAGATAAATTATATTCAGAATTATTAAAATAATTTAAATGCCAAAAATTTACTGTTGTGTGTGAATAACCGATTAGCTCACCTTGATTAAATTTTCTCCAACATTTAACTAAGATTTTTTCCCATGGTTGATTTTCAAAAAGATAAATCCCGTAATCATGTTTTGGTAATTTTTTAAATAGATTTTCAAATACTATTATCCATAATAAGTTTTGTAATAATATAAATCCAGAAAAAGATGAAAAAAATGATTCTTTATTAATTCTGTAAAAAAATTTATATTTTTCATTTTTTTTTAAAGTTTCATCTAATTCAGAATAATTTATCTTAGATTTTATAGCTTTAAAATTTTTAATCACTTCGATAAAATTCTTAAAAAAAATAATATTATTAAGAAAATTTTCAGATTTTAAGTCTGCTATTTTTTCTTTTCTTAAAAGATTATCAATTTGAAAATAAAATTTTAATTTTTTTCCTGGAATAAACAACTGTAAAAAATTTGAATCTTTTTTTACTAGTTCCCACAAATGCGCCCATTGTTTTGGATAAAAAATTTTTCTAGAAAATTTTTTGATATCGTAGTGAGTGAAGTGAGAAAAAATAAAATATTTTTTTTTAGTGTAAATAATATTGTCTGAATTTTTAAAATTACAATTTTTTAAAAAAAAATATATAAAAGATAAATAATGAAAAAGTTTAGTTATTTTAATTTTTCTTTTAATTAGATCGGCTAACCTTGGCTTATAATCAAAATATAAAATATTTTGAAAATTAAACTCCTCCTTTAAATTTCTTACTATTTCATAATCAGCAGAATAAATTTTAATATTTTTATTTTTGTTTTTTTCAATTATATCTTTTAAAGCTAAATATTTAATTGTTTTAAAAGCTAAGCTATTTCTATATATATTTTTTTCTTGTATCGAAGAAATTTCCCAAAAAGAATAACCGTCAATTTTTAGTTTTTCTTTTAATTTTTGATTTTTGATTTGATAATTACTTAAATCGTAAACTATATCCAAGTATTGTTTTTTGAAAAAACTTGAATTTTTATTAATATAATCAAATAAATCAATTTTGACGTCTCCAATATAGGCTAGTGTTTTTTTATTGCACATCAACTTCTAGAAGTTATTAATTATATTTCTTTTGGAACCAATGCGCTAAGATATGATTTATTACTAATTGTGCATCTTCTACTGGTCCATACTCATTTTTTTGAGTTTTAATATGTATATTTAAATTACAAATTTTTAACAATTTTCCTCCATCAAATCCTAAAATTCCAACAGTTTTCCCATTTTTCTTTTTTACCCAATTACAAGCTTTTATAAGATTAAGTGAATTTCCTGAAGCAGATAGAACGATTAGAATATCTCCTTTTTTGAAATGTATCTTTAATTGGTTAACAAATGTATTTTCATAACCAGTATCATTTGCGATAGCTGTTATTACGGAAGGATTATCATTTAAACTTTGTATTTTAAATGTTTTTTTTATTTTTGTTTTTTTTAAAACATCAAAACCTAAATCATTAGCCATTGTGATTGCTGTAGAGGCTGCCCCACCATTTCCAGCAATAAAAATTGTATTATTATGTCGTCTAGTCTTTTCTAAAAGTTTTTCTAAATCACTTATACTCTTTTTATTAATTTTATTTAGTACTTGAGATAAATAATCTATGTAACTTTTAGAAAAATTAATCAAATTTTTTGAATTATTTTTACTCATTTATTATTTTTTCTTCCAATCTTTATCATTATTATAGATATTATGAACCATTTTCATCACTTGAAGAGCCTGGTGACTATTTCCATTGATAACTTTCTTATTATTAAGAATTATATCTGCAAATTCTGAAATTTCTTCTTTCCAAGAATAATCATTATTATATCTATAGGTTTTTTTATAATATTTATTTTTTACTTTCCTCAAAATTATTAATTTTTCCTTTCCATAAGATTTTGATCCTGAAAGAATACCTGATAAAATTATAGTAGCCTTTTCAAGGGTAATTTCGATATTAAACTTATGTTTCCATTGTGTTGCCGTAGAATGAATTGAGGCAATAACCCCTTGCTTATTTTTCATTAAAGCAAATGCGCTATCTTCAACACTATACTTCCAAAATTTATTTGAAATGAATGATTTAAATTTATCAAACTTACCAGCATAAAGAAAAATTAAATCTAACATATGTATACCTTGATCTAATAAAATTCCACCTCCTGCTTTTGTTCTGGAAGATCTCCATTCATTCTTTCCAAAAGTAACAATTTTACTTTTGCCATATACTCCTCTTATATTTAAGATTTTTCCAAACTTTAACTCATCTATTATTTTTTTTGCTTTTCTAATTGAGCCATGGTATCGATGATTGAAACCATATTTTAACTTTACTTTCTTATTCTTTTTTTCTTGATTAATTACTGATTGAATATCTAAAACATTTCTACCTGGTGGTTTTTCACAAAAAACATGTATGTTTTTTTTTAAACATAAACTGGTTACTTTTGCTGCTAAATAATTTGGAAGTGTAACAAAAACTACATCGGGATTTTGTTTAATTAGATCTGAATAATTCTTAAAATATTTAATATTTTTTTTTACAAAATTATTCTTAAATTTTATATCAGAAATGAATTTTAATTTAAATTTTTTATTTTTAACAATGTAATTAATTCTTCTTTTGCCGACAACACCATAACCAATTACACCTACAGACAGAAGCTTCATTTTTATATTCCGTGACTAATGTAAAATTTATCTTTTTTAATAAATCTTTTAACTTTTTTTAAATCTTCATAAGTATCAACTGAAAATGAGTCAAAATAATTATATTTTACAACAAATTGACCACCACCATTATCACATATTCTATTTGAGTCACAAGCTTCACTTAACTCTAATGGTGAAGGTTTTATATTATAAAATTTTTTTAAAAAAAAATTTCTAAAAGCAAAAATCCCATAAATTCTTCTTACATTAAATTGTGATGAAAACTTTTTGTAAGAGGGAATAGGTATTCTGCTTGTAAACAACACTTCATTTTTTAAATTGTGAATTATTTTTAAAATATTCTTGTCATAAAATTGATCCTTATTTTTAATTTGCATACCGAGAAGCGTACATTTTGCCTCTTTGTTGTTTATTAAAAATTTTATTGATTTTTCGATCATTTTTGGATCAAGCATTGGTTCATCAGCTTGAATGCAAATTGTTATATCATCTTGACCCATTTTGAGTTTTTTAGATAATTTTTTGGATGCTTCGTATACTCTATCTAAAGCTCTCACATGTTTGCTTGATGTCATTATGACATTATAATTTTTAGCTTTAGCAAAATTAAAAATTTTTTTATCACATGTGGCTATAACAATATGATTTAAATTTTTTGCGTATTTTGCTCTTTCGTACACATGTTCTAACATTGTTAGATGAGTAATTTTTTTTAATGGTTTATTTGGAAATCTTGAAGCTGCTAGTCTTGCTGGAATAACGCCTAATATTTTTCTCTTAGTTTTCATTAAATCTATATAATTTTGAGATCTTTTCGTTTTTTTGTCCAAGTTTTTTAAAATCTTTCACAGAATTAAAATAAATACGTCTATTTTTATAAGCAGAATTATAAAAACAATGAAGCAATTTTATGGTATTTAGACAATCATTATCAGAAATAATAAATTTTTCTTTTTTAAAAAAATAGTGTTTAATTGATCTATACAAATGTGTATGACCAAATCCATACGCATTGGGTATCTTTTCAGAAAATATTTTTCTATCTTTTGAATTTGGAGTAAATATTTCCAAATTATTCACAGCCAAACCTCCAATTTGTGCCAGACCTTTTGAACCTATTATAGACAATGAGGCCTCATAATCATCTGGTCTCGCTGCAGTTGTTACTTCGAGAGTTCCCACACCACCTCTTTTAAATCCAAAAGTGGCTACGACAGTATCTTCAACTTCTATTTTTGAACCTAGGGTTTTCATTTGACAATTAACAAATTCAACTTCTCCAAAAAGATATCTTAATAGATCTATGAAATGTATACCTTGATTAGTTAAAGCACCTCCATCATGTGAATAAGTTCCCCTCCAAGGAGAAAGATTGTAATACTTCTGAGGTCTGCACCATCTCAATCTAACATTAACTATCCTTACAGAGCCAAGTTCTTTTGATTTTATCGATTTTTTTACTCGTTGGACTGCTTTATTATATCTGTTTTGAAAGACTGGAAATATCTTAACTTTATTTTTTTTTGCACAATCAAACAATTTTTGACATTGTTGAATTTTTAGTGCCAATGGTTTTTCAATAATTAAATTTTTTTTAAATCTTTTAAGTATTTCTAAACTATGTTCATAATGCATACCAGATGGTGTAGCTATAATGATTAAATTCAAATTTTTGTGTTTTTTAATCATTTCTCTAAAATTTTGATATCCAGGGACATTGAATTTCTTAGAAAATTTTGACAATTTTGATTTATCTAAATCACAAATTGATATTAGAGAGATTTTTTTTTCTCTCACAATGTTTTGTATATGGTGTAAAGTAATTCTACCTAAACCTATAATACCAACGTTTATATTTCTAAATTTTTTCACTTTCAAAAATTTCTTTAAAAGATTTTATATGTTCAAATGTACTATGTATTCGATGTCCATAGTGAGGTTCGATGACATAATATCCATTATAATTATTTTTTTTTAATTCTTTGATCTGGCCTTTCCAATTAACTTCTCCTTTTCCTATCATGGTATTTTCATATCCATTTTCAGTTTTAATCGCATCTTTAATATGTAGATGACCAATTCTATCTTTGATAGCTGAATAAAAGTCAGGAAAAGGTTTTGAAGAATTAATTTCTCCAATACAATTACATGGATCCCAATTCACTTTGAGATTTTCTTTTGAAAAATTATTTAAAGTTTGTAATAAGATTTCTTGATTGTTCATTAATTGACCGCGATCATTTTCTATAAGTAATGAAATTTTATTTTTTTCACATTTTTTTATGAGTTTTTCATAAATTTTGTTTATCTTAGATAGAGTTTTGTTATCTTTTAAATTTTGTAATTTTTCAAACTCAAATCCAAAAACTACAATTCTATTTGTTTCAAATTCATTAGCAAAATTTATTAATCTATCAAAATCGTTAATTTCTTTAGATGTTAAATCAGAGTCTACCTTTCCTTTTAATATTCCAGGTGATAAAGAGCAAATTTTTATATTATTTTTTTTTATTGTTTTTTTTATATAATCAATATCTTTATCATTAAATGCTGGTAGTCTTTTATTAAATATTCTTTTTAATTCATAAAATTTTATTCCCCAATCTAAACCAATTAAAATTGAAGTTTCAATATCCATGCTTATTGCATCTGTGGGAATAGCAATTTTTATATTACTTTTTTGCATTTGAGAATTTATCTATAGCATTTAATATGAATTGATAGTTTTTTTTCGTTGTAAAACTAATTCTTGAAAAACCTGATAATGATGTATGGGATTCATTTTCTCTTATATAGAGTTTTTTTGATATTATATTTAAAATTAGTCTCTTATTCTTTTTTAATTTAATATGTGTGAAATTACCAAAACCTTTAATGTATTCTATATTCCGTTTTTTAAGTTCTCTTATAAAGTAATTTTTAGAATTAATTAAATTTTGAACTGATTTTTTTACTTTAAAATAATTTTTTAATAATTGAAAAAATAAATAAGCTCCAACAGAATTAATTTCATATAATGGTCTCAAACTTCCAATAATTTCAATCAATTTTCGATTAGCAACTAAATATCCAACTCTAAGCCCAGATAAACCAAAAGCTTTTAGACTTCTCACTACAATTAAATTTTCAAATAAATTAACTTTATTTATAAAAGAAAAATTTGAATACGGAAAATATGCTTCATCTAATAATACAAGAGTATTAATTTTTTTAGAAACTTTTATAATCTCTGCTAACTCTTTTTTTTTCAAAATTGTTCCTGTGGGACTATTGGGATTTGCTAATAAAATTAAATGTGGTTTAAATATTTTAATTTTTTTTAGAATTTCAGAGTGATTCAATCTTGGTTCATTTTCAGTTTTCTTATAATTAATTACACATTCTTTTTGTGAATAAACTTTGCTATAAATTTTATACATTGCAAAACTTGGTTCAAATCTTAATATTTTCAAATTTTTTTTATTTTTTAAACTATCAAATACTAATTTAATTGCTCCATCCGCACCATTTGTGAGAAGTAAATTTTTATAATTTATTTTTAGATGTTTACTCAACAACAAGTAAAGCTTACCTAAATCAGGATAGGCAAATATATTATTTATATCTAGTTTTCTTAAGTTGGATAAATTAACTCTTCCTAATGAAACATCTGAATTTTCATTTTTATCTATCCATACTTTTGATTTGTTTCGTTCTTTTTGCTTGGTCCAGTCTGGTCTTTTTATTATCATAAAATATGTAATAGTTAAAATCCTTATTTTTTAATAAATATATAATTATACATTTTTTCGTAATCAGAGTTTTGATAAAAGCTATCGTTTCTTTCTTTCTTTTTTAAAATGAAATTACATTTTAACATAATATCTTTTATTTCATTAAACTGAGCTTCAAATTTTTCATTAATCTCAACTAAGATACTTTTAACTTTTTTGTCTCTTAAATATTTATCTCCGCCCTTTAATATTAAGTGTTCAATTCCATCGACATCTATCTTAATATAATTGGGTATTTCTAGTATGTTTTGATCAATTAAATCATTTATATTTGTACCTAGAATATGATATTTGTTTTCAGAATTAAATTTTTTTCCTGTAAAGTTGTAATTCTCTTTAAATGTGTTTAAAGCTCCACCCTCTTGAAAAGAGGATTCATTAAATTTTGAAAAAATATTTTTTTCTTTATTCAATGGCTGACTAACAATTTTAATTTTATCATCTAAATTATTTATAGATATATTTCTACTCAAAACTCTGAGATTACTTGTTGAAGGTTCAAATGCTATAATACTAATATTTTTTGATTTTAGTGATGCATAAATCGAATATAATCCTATATTTGCCCCAATATCCCAAAAAATAATATTCTCATTATCATCAAAATTATTTATCCATTCTAGTGTTTCTGGTTCTTTGTTTGAAAAAGTTTCCACTCTCCATTCAATAAGTTTATTTGGACAAAAAAATATAATTTTATGATTGATAATCTCTTTGTTTATATAGCAATTATTTTCCAACTTTTCTTTTAAATATCCAAGAAAACCTCTTTTAAAAAAATATAAAAAAAATTTATTTACTATTACAATTAAACTTACAAAAAAATCAATTATAGTTTTAAGTATTATCAAAGGTAATCCATTAATTTGGTATTTTGAATTAATTTATCAGATAAGTAGGATTTTGATTTAAATGTAGTATGTCCTTTTTCATCCCAATGTATTTTAGTTTCACCAGCTAAAACATCACAACGCTTTGATACTAAATCACAAAAAACCTCCATATCATCAAGAAAAATAACTTTATTGTCATTAGATATCTTTTTTAACATTTTATTAACTTCTTCATATCTTTTCCAATTTACAAGTTGAAAATATTTTTTCTCCATATCAATTAAAACATTATCCTTAGGTAAACTCGAGTTTTTTATATAATATTTATCTAAGAGTGTATTTTTTTGAAATAAACTATGAACAAGAATTTCATTATCATAATTTTTATTTGGATCAAAAGTTTCATGCTCTATTATATTAAACATTGGATTTGCAGATCCAACTAAAATTATTTTTTTCTTATCTTTAAAAAATTTTATTACTTCTGGTAAAACTTTTAAATCCTGATCACTCCATTTAGTTTTTAAAATTATAATATCAACTTTATCTAATAAACTCATTTTTTCATGAAAGTTATTTTCTTTATAAAATTCTAGTTTTCTAAAACAGTTACTTCTATTAATATTATTAATGAAATTTTTTAAACATCTTACTTGGATCAGCGAGTAAATAATATTGTATTTTTCCGTTAAATAATTAGTATTTTGGATTAGATCAAAATATTCACCTCCATGAGAATTTCCTAAAATTAAAATAGTTTTTTTGTCATCATTTATTTTTACAGGAAAGTAAATTGGATCTTTTCTATTTTCATTGTAATTTACTATTATTTTTTTTTGATCTTCTGAGATTTTTAATCGACTTACAAAGCCATCATTTTTTATTGTTATGAAACTTAAAACAACAAGAAATAAAGACGAAAAAATAAATAATACAAAAAAATTTTTGCTATTTATCACTGATATCTTTCTAAAAGTATTTTCAATAAAATTGTATGAAAAAAAAGATACTAAAACTAATGGAAGCAACATAATTAACTTAATATAATTAGTAAAATAGTGTTGATATTCAGTTATGTAAAAAAAAGAGGCAATTGGATAGTGCCATATATATAGAGAGTATGAAATCGCTCCTATAAATATTAAAATTTTTGAATTAAATAAATTAGAAAAATAAGTGTTAGCGTTTCCAAAGATTATAAGGGTAGAGGCTGCAAGCATGGATAAAATAAAAAAAATTCTTTGATCTTCTATAAATTGGTAACTTGTTGAAAATAAAATTATAATTAAAAAAGATATAAATAGAATATAGTTTATTAATTTTTCACTTAACAATTTAATGATTAATTTTTTAATTATATCTTGATTATATCTAATCAATATTCCAAGTACAAACTCCCAATACCTAGAGCCTGAAAAATAAAAATTGAAATTTATTTGATTATTTAAAATAAATAAATTTAAAACAAAAGATATAACAAATAAAATTGTAAAGTATAAATTAAAATTTTTTGATATCTTATTTCTAAACAAAACAAAAACTAACGATGTAAAGATATAAAATTGCCATTCAACTGATAACGACCAAGTATGCAATAAAGGCCTTTCTATTCCTGTAATAGCTCCATATTGTTCTAATGTTTCCCAGAAGTAAAAGTTTGATGATAAAATAATGTTAAAGATAATATCATTCGATAATTGAGATAATCTATAAGGTAATAATAAAAATAAACTAATGATAAAAACAACAAATAATAAAAAATATAGTGCTGGGACTAACCTTCTTAGTCTTTTTTCTAAAAATAAAATAAGATTAAATTTTTTTTCTTTTTCTAATTCAATTATGATTATATTTGAAATTACATAACCAGATATTATGAAAAAAATATCTACACCAATAAATCCGCCAGAAAAAATTGGATAACTATTAAATGTTAAATTAAAGTGATAAAAAATAACTAGAATTACAGATACTGCTCTTAGACTTTGTATATCAAACCTAAAAGTTGCTCTATCCATTAAGTTTTAATTATACTATAAAATTTCAAATGCAATATATTATATTATTTTAATGTTAGTATATTTTCACATTGGTTATCCTCGAACGGGTTCCACATTTATCCAACAAAATTTTTTTGAGAAACATTCAGAAATTTATTATTTGGGACCTAAGAGATATAACCCAAAGTTAAATCTTTTTTTAACAGATGAAAAAATGCATTTTATAAATAAATTAAACTTAGATAATGACATAAATTTAAATAATTCAAATCGTATATTTAAAAACTTAAAGTTGGATAATAAAAAGATAAATTTAATTTCTTCAGAGAAATTTTTAACATTTGAAGTAAATTATTTTAACAATTTGTTAAAAATTCAAAAACTTCTCAAGCTTCAAAATGATAATATTAATTTCAAAATCTTATTTGTAATTAGAAATCAATTTGATGCTATCCATTCATATTATTACCATGCATATAACGAAATTTATCAAAATTTTAAGGTAAAAAATTTTAAAGAATTGACAGAACTATCAAAAGATGATTTTGAAAATAATTTACAAGAAAAAAAATTTTTTCAAAATTATTTTTATGATAAAACTTTTAAAAAGGTAAATGATTATTTTAAAAAAGATAACATATGTGTATTATTTTACGAAACCTTAAATAAAAATAAAAAAAAATTTTCATCTGAATTAGCTTCATTTTTTAATCTTAATTTATTTGAAATTGAAAATTTATTAGATGAAGAAAAAATAAATGCGTTAAAAAAAGATAAAAATATGGTTATAATAAATAATAAGTTTTTTCCAAAATTACTTTACTATTATGAGAAACTAAATCTTAAAAAAATTATCCCAATAACTATAAAAAATAGTTTAAAGAAATTGTTTCTAAAAAAAAAAGAAATTATTGAAATACCTGAAAAAAATAAAAAAAATGTTAAAAACTATTTTAAAAAATCAAATTATACATTTGAAAATATGACGGGACTAAAATTACCTGAAGAATATTTTGAATAAACTTTACAATAAAATATTTAAATCTTCCCAAAAAGAATTTTTACATTTTTTTTTATTACAAGATTTAACAAAATATTTAAGATATTTTTGATAACCTTGTTTATCTATATTCATCTTAGGCTCAAAATTTAAATATTCCTTTTTATTTGAAACATTTAATACAGGTTGTTTTAAAAAATGCTTTCTACGTTCTAATCGCATTTTCCACTCGAAATTTTGTAAAAGTTCATTTGTAACTATAAATGTTAATGGTTTTTTATAAATTATAGGAATATTAATTGAGGTAGTAGAAGGGTGAGCAAAAGCATATTGACACTTGCTTACTAAATCATGTGTTTTATCTATTAAACAGAGTCTATTACTAAAAAGTTTTTTTACAGCTTTTATTTTTTCACATTTTGGATGTAGGGCAATAATTATTTTTGTTTTAAATTTTTTTTCATAAAATCTAAAAAAATTATTCATTTCAGCAAAGTAGGCTTTTGAAATAAATTTTTTTTTTTTTAATTGCCTAGAATAATCCCTATGATAAAATAAATCCTCATCTAAAAATACTGAATAATTTCTATTTTCCTTTTTAAAATTAAAAGACTTTTTATAATCATCAGAGCAAATTTTAATTATCTTTTTTGATTCATGTACAGCACTTATATTTTTTCCAGCTGTGCCAGAAATAATCGAATAATCAAAATTAAATTTTGTTTTTTCTTCATTTTTTTGGTTGATTAGGTTTAATAATTTTTTAAAAATATATAGAAAATTTGAAAAAAAATTTCTTGAAAATATTAAATCAAAAAATACTCTTTTTGGTCTAATTATTATATTTTCAGGTATTAAATGAGTATTTTTATAAATTATACTTAAATTAGAAAATTTTTTACAATAAAGAGATATTTGTTTATGAAACTCATCATTTAGAAACATCATTCCTAATTCTGGTTTAAAGCTAATTAATAATTTTTTTAATTCATTTAATTCTTTTTCCAATTTAAATTGTTTATTTTCTTTTTTTTTAATAATTCTTTTTAAATCAAAAAATTCGATATTAAAAAATTTTTTAGCATTTTGAATGTCATATTTTTTAATAAAATCTTTATCTAGGGAATAAGGTAAAAAAAGAATTATTTTTTTTTTTACCATTATCAATTAAGTTTTGTGGAAGTAATCTTGCCACTGGCAATATCAAGAACTGCTACGGTTGTTTGACCGCTAAAATTATTTACACCAATACCAACTTTTTTTATTTTATTGATTTGAAGGGTCTCTTCATCAAATGAATATGTCCATTTTCTCTTTGGAATTTGAAAATCAAAATTATCATAGAAATATTTATCCTCTGATGTTTTAATTGACAAATATGGTTGGGGACCAAATATGTCTATGTTTGATTGAACTTCTAATACATGTGCTTTTTCATTAACTTTATTCAATTTCATTTTTATTTCACAATGGTTTTTATCCTTTAAATTTAATGCCTCCCGCATAGCTTGCCCTGCCTCTGAAAATTTAAATTTTATATTTGGGTATTTTTTTTGAACAGTTGAAATCATTTCGTAAGCTTCCTTTACATCTTCTCTTAAATCTCTAAAATCATGATCTGCAAATGATAAAATTACATTTTTTCCATCATCAACCTCTTTAAAGGCTCTATCTATTTCTGCTAAATTAATGTTTGCGAATCTTGTTCCAATATTTAAACATCTTGAAATCCATCTGTTACAGTTTCCTTCTATTTGATAATCTTCATGTGAGGGGTGATAAGGAACCCAAGTTAATGGTGCTCTTCTCCAATCACCAGATCTACCTGCAGATAAATCAAATTGATCGCTATGTTCTTCATCTTCAATAGAAAGGCTTGCGTAGTCAAAAGGGATAAATTGTTCTAAAAACCAATGACTATCAGGTCTAGTTACCTGAAATCCAGGTCTATTAACTGCTGGAAACCAGTTTCTATCTATAATTCTTCTTGATAAAACTTGAAAGAGCTTATCAGTCGGTCCAAGCCATCTTGTAGCACAAAGATGAGCATGTTTAACCATTGGATGTGGATGATAATGAAAATGCAAACCATCTTTGTTTGAATTTGTATCTTTTAATTTTTTAGAAACATAATCAAATATTTTATGATAACCCATCTCTCTACCTCTTGGATTATATTCAAAATCAACATGGTCTACACAATGCCAGTTATAAACCCAACCGTTTCCAAATGAATCTTTAAATCTATTTCTAAATTTGTCTGACAAACAATCATTAAATAACTCATCAATTAATGGCCATGAATTTTTATAATTCAAAAAATGTGGATTTAGAGTTGTCT
>MDSV01113000.1_pt1 | contig 21490 bp, 22 predicted proteins | sample 810851 | NCBI WGS metagenome assembly MDSV01 (sample SAMN05326640, study PRJNA326480) | marine metagenome | isolation source: seawater | place: Atlantic Ocean: North East | collected 2012 | reverse complement strand
GACCCTTTAGTAGAGGTTAATTTAATTAAAGATGTTGTAAAAAGATTAAATCAGCAAAAAACAATTGATGTTAAACAAGAACTAATTAAATCGTCCGATCATTTTTTTAACAATAACGAAAATAAAGTAATAGAAAAAGTTAAGAAATATTGTGACTTATCATAAAAATTAAGGTTTGCAGATACTTCCACAAACATTTTTCTTTTGACATCCAGTAGTATCTGGGAAAGCTGAGGGAAGCTTTTTAAAAGTTCTTATTGAAATATATGCAAAAGCTGCTGATTCTATAAATGACGAGTCAAAACCTAATTCGTTAGAAATAAATAATTTTTCATCGATTAATAAGCTTTTAATATCTGACATTAATAAAGAGTTGTTAACACCACCACCTACAAAAATCCAAGAGTCAATTTTAAAGTTGATCGACATTTTTATCAATGAAATCAACTTTGCTGAAAAAAAAGTTAAAGTTCTAAGTATATCATAAGGCGAATAAATTTTATAATTCCTGGAATTAATAAATTTAAAATCTTGAGTATCAAATGATTTTGGAAATTTTTTAAAAAAAATTTTATTTTTCAACCACGAATCAATTAATTTAAATTGAATTTTTCCTTTTTTTGCAAGATTTCCGTTAAAGTCAAAATTTCTTTTAAATTTTTTATAGCAAAAAGTATCAATAAGAAAATTACCTGGACCAATGTCAGATGCAGAAAATGTATTTTTTTTTCCATTTAAAAATGTAAAATTTGAGATTCCGCCAATGTTAACCACAATTATATTTTTTTTTTTTTTGAAAAAATTGCTTTATGAAAAATTGGGACAAGTGGTGCTCCTTCACCACCCAATAAAATATCGCTTTTACGGAAATTATCAACCACAGGTTTGTTTAACTCTTTAGAAATAAACTTTGCATTGCCTAATTGTATAGATTTTCCATCTTTAGGATCGTGAATTAAAGTATTTCCATGAATTCCAATCAAATCAATTTTATTAATACTTACTTTTGATGATGATAAAAAAAACAGATTTAATTTTTTCAAGAGGTATATACTAAAGTCTTTATTTAAAATTTTAAAAAAATCGTTTTCTTTATTACTATTTTTTAATTGTTTAAACTTTTCAACGCCATTAGAGATTTTAATTTTTAATTTATCATTAAATTTGTAATACTTATTCTGAATGATTTTTATTTTTTCTTTACCATCGGATTTAATCAATGAAAGATCTAAACCATCAGTTGAAGTACCACTCATTATACCTAATGCATAAAATTCTTTTCTTTTCATTATTTAATATTATAACCTCAGTATAGAAAAATGAATGATCAATTTTTAGATTTTATAAAAAAAAGAGGATTTGTAAGTCAATGTACTGACGAGGCAAATTTAAAAAAAACCCTCAGCTCAAAAACAATCGGATATATTGGTTTTGACTGTACGTCAGACAGTCTTCATGTTGGTTCTTTATTACCATTGATGATTTTGAAACATTTTCAAAATTTTGGTCATAGACCAATAGTTTTACTTGGAGGGGGCACTACATTAATTGGAGATCCATCAGGTAAGGATGAAACAAGGAAGATCCTATCTGCTGATGAAATAAATTCTAATAAAAAAAAATTAACAAAAATCTTTGAAAAATTTTTATCATTTGACTCTTCTAAAGAAAATGGAGCGTTACTAGTAGATAATTATGATTGGTTGTCAAATTTAAATTTAATAAATTTTTTGAGAGATATAGGTAGTAAATTTTCAGTAAATAAAATGCTATCTTTAGAATCAATAAAGCAGAGGTTAAAAAGAGAACAGAATTTAAGTTTTCTTGAATTTAATTATTCAATTCTGCAAGCATTTGACTTTTTTGAATTGTTTAAAAAATATAACTGCAGAATTCAATTTGGAGGTTCTGATCAATGGGGAAACATAGTTTCAGGTATTGATTTAATTAAAAGAATTAAAAACACAGAACAGGTTTTCGGTTTGACTTCCCCGCTCATAACAACATCTGACGGAAAAAAAATGGGTAAAACTGTAGATGGTGCAATTTGGCTTTCAAAAGAAAAGTATAGTGTACAAAATTTTTGGCAATATTGGAGAAACACATCTGATCGGGATGTAATTAAGTTTTTGTACCTTTTTACAGAAATTAATATTAATGAAATAAAAAAATATCGACCTTTAGATGGCTCTGATTTAAATAAAGTTAAAGTTATTCTGGCCAATGAAGTAACAAAAATTTGTCATGGGGAAAAAGAATCTAAAGATGCAGAACAAGAGGCAAAAAAAATTCTTGTAAATAAAAGTTTAGATTTGGAAACTATTACAAAATGTGAAAATAAGATTATTTTAAGTGAAAATGAAAAAAGTAACTTTTCACTGAAACAAGCATTAGTTGAACTTAAATTATGTAATTCAAACAGCGAAGCAAAAAAGTTAATTACTCAAGGGGCTGTAAAAATTAATGAAAAAACAATAAAAGATAAAGATTATGCATTAAATTATGAGAACTTCATAAATAACAAACCTAAATATGCTGTTATTTATGTAGGCAAAAAAAAATATGGTGTTATTCAGTTAATCAGCTAAAAAGTTTTTAAAAAGATTAGGAACAAAAACAGAAATTGGGTTATAAGACATATCAAACTCCCCCTCCTTTTTCTCAATCTTAAAGCTTGCCCCAAGCAACCCATCTTCAGGAGAGCCAGCTGTTATTATATCCCCGACTATTGGAAAGTTAGTAATTAGGGTATTAAGAGTATAAGCTGGAATTATTATTCCTGTAGTTAAAAAATAGTCGTTATCAAAACCTACAACTGAATCAAAACTTAACCCTAACTCACTTCCTTTTATAAGACTATCAACTAAGCGTAATTTATTGTTAGAAAGCTCATACTTACTACTAAAATCTTCAAAAATAATTCCACCCTCCTTAAGTTTTTGTGCTAAACCTTGAAGTGAAAATAATGTTATAAAATCAACAAAAAAGGGAGTATCAAGAAATACAAAGTCTTTTCCAGCAATATTACCAGTATAGTTTCCAGAATCAGATGACTTTTCACCTTCAATTTTAAGACTTCCTTTGTTTAAATCTAGGCTAAAATCAAAAATGTCTAATAACCGAGGGGCATAATTAGATTCTAAAAAAAATTTTTTTTTTTCATTTTCATTAAATATTTGAATTTTGTGGTAATCCTTTTCACCATTTAATTCAATATTGAGATCTGAAAACTCATAATTTTCTTTTTTGAAATTTATTACAGGTTTTAAAAATTTATTTTTGCCCAATATTATTTTTTCAATATCAACGTTAAAAGCTAAATTACCGAGATCAGAAAATAAAGACTCCTCTTTGAAATCAATTTTTTGAATAGAAATTTTATTTCCTGATAATTTTGCAATAAAATTTTCTAAGTCTATATCCATTTTAAAATCTTGTATTGGTGTTAAAAACTTATTAATTTTTAAAGATAAAAGACCGGAATTTGAAAAAACCGTATTAACTTCAATGTTAATATTATTAGTTTTTAAATCAAAAAAACCAGAATAATTTTTGTTATAAGGGTTTACTAAAAATCTTATTTTTCCATCATTGAAAGAGGAGTTTTCACCCAAAAAATTTGAAATAATGCTTAAACTGTTTGTATTGCCAATTACTTCAATTTCATAGTTATCATCAAAACTATTAATAATAAAATCTAAATCTAAAACCCCTGATATTTGATCAATAATTCCAGGGAAAAATTTACGTATATTTTCTCCATTATATAACATATTGCCTTTTATTTCGTCAGAGAATTGATCGTTAACTTTTTTTTGTTCCCCTCTAAATTTTAAAGGAGAATTGTTTATTTCACCATTACCAGAATAATTAACAAAATCTCGATTAACTTCGATATCTAGGTCTAAATTTTCTATTGAATAATTTTCATAAATATTTTCTAAGAAGCCATTAGAAAGATTTGCAGTTGATGAGTAATAAATCTGTTCTACTTTAAGATCTACTAACAAAGGAAATTGTAAGTTTAAAGTTAAATCTACCTCTCCAGAAATTTTTTCTAACTTTGAGTAATTTTTTTTCTCTATAGTAGTTAAATTTAGATATTTTACTACATCAGTATTTTTAGAAGTTATATCAAGTGAGATGTCAGCTTGCTCAAAGTCAGTATTTAAGTCATAAAGACTTACTATACCAGATTTTAAATTAAGATTGTTTGAATGTCCTGATTTAACATCAAATACTACTTTATCTTTAAAAATTGTTGCTAGACCATTAATATTTTTTATTAAAGGCATCGATTCCATATATGAAATTTCAACATCTTTGCATTCAAAATTTCCTTTTATATTTTTTGTTTCAAATTTTCCTTTTTTAAACTCAGTTTCCATTTCAATATTAACATTTTTAATTTCACCCTTAGAATTTGTCACCATCCAATCATACGTTGATTTACCAACGTTATTTGGCCAAATTTTCAATAGATTAGAAACAGGAATTTTATCAATCTCTAGAAAAAAAATGGGGAATTTTTCAGGTTTTTTTTTAAACCCAATTTTGAATAAGGATTGGTCTACTGAGAAGTCAGACGAAATACCTACATTATTGTTATCAAATGAACCAGTTAACAAATTCTCTCTAAATTTAATTTTTTTTAGACCATTAAATGTTAAATATTCAATACTTCCATCTAAGTTTAAATCAAAATCAAAATTATTAATCTCTTTAATATTTTTACCATTTATTTGAGCATTACCAGAAATTTTTAAATCATTAAGGGAAACATAATCTTCAGAAAAAAATGACTCAATAAATTCAACATTAAAGTTATTAGCTTCTATAGATGAGAAAAAAGAATTATTATTAGAAAGCGTAAAACTTAAGTTTTGATTTGGACTATTATATTGACTAAGTAAACCTTTTAGACTTTTCTTATCGTATATTAAATCAACAACATATTCGAATTTAATGTTGTTTTTGTCAAAAATAATTAATTTATTATTTATTACTTCTATCTCGGAGAAAAGGTTAATTAAATTAATATTTATAAAATTATCTATTTTTTCAAAGCTTACAGATGAATTTGTTTTTAGATCTGAGTTTTTTTTATCTCTGAAAGAAAGTTCTCCGTCAAATAATTTTAACGATGTATTAAAAAAATCCTTTGATAAACTTAAATCCAAGCTAATCATCACTGTTGGAAAAAAAAAATCGCTGATTAAAATATCTTCTATTAGGAATTCAAACTTCTTAGATATTTTATTGAAACTAATAAAAATATTCCCTATTTCACGCACATTTTTTTTTTTTAAAATTTGACTTTCCCTATCAAATAAATTCAGGATATTTATTTTCATTGGTTTCTCTGAAACAACTAGAGTAAATGAAAATAAACAAGTAATAACTACAAGAAAGAATATTGAAAAAAAAAACGAAAAATTCTTTAAAAATTTTAAATTCATAATATATTACATTACTATATCAATTATCTAGTAAATATTAATAAATAAATTCTTATGAATATAAATGATAAGTTAAGCGACTTTAAATTTAAAATCGGTGAAGATAAAGTCGTCAATTTAGATGATTTAAAAGGTAACAACATAATAATATACTTTTATCCTAAAGACGACACACCTGGTTGTACAGTTGAGGCAATAGACTTTTCTAAATCAAAAAATAAATTCTCTAAACTTAATACAAAAATTTTTGGTGTTTCAAAAGATAGTATTAAAAAACACGAGAAATTCATCACCAAGCACTCTTTAACAATAGACTTAATTTCAGATGATGCATCTATTTGCGAGAAATTTGGTGTCTGGGTTGAAAAATCTATGTATGGAAAAAAATATATGGGTATTGAACGTGCAACTTTCTTATTTGATAAAGATTTAAAACTTATAAAAACATGGAGAAGTGTAAAAGTAAAAGGACATGTTGAGGAGGTTTTGGATTTTATAAAAAATCTAAATTAACTTAACACTATCAACTGACTTTCTAACAGCTTATCTAAATTACCATTTAAAACAGCACTTACATCTGATATCTCAGTCTTCGTTCTATGGTCTTTAACCATAGTGTATGGCTGCATTACATATGACCTAATTTGATTACCCCAACTAATTTCATTCTTTTGTGATCTTTTTTTTTTATTTTCCTCTTCTTCCTTAGCTAACTCTAACTCATATAGTTTTGACTTCAGCATATCCATAGCGGTAGATTTGTTTCTATGTTGGGATCTATCATTTTGACATTGAACAACAATTTTTGTGGGAATATGAGTAATTCTAATTGCACTATCTGTTGTATTAACATGCTGCCCTCCAGCCCCTGAAGCTCTATAGGTATCAATTTTAAGATCCTTATCTTCAATTTTTATATTAACTGTATTATCAACCTCTGGGTAACAAAATACTGAGGCAAAACTTGTGTGTCTTCTAGACTGAGAATCAAAGGGTGAGATTCTTACTAACCTATGAATACCATTTTCTAATTTTAACCAACCATATGCTTTTTCACCATCAATTTTTAGTGTTACCGATTTAAGTCCTGCCTCATCCCCAATATTCTGATCTATAATTTGTAATTTAAAGCTTTTTGACTCAGCCCACCGAGAATACATCCTAAGTAACATTTCAACCCAATCTTGTGCTTCAACACCACCTGCTCCTGAATGAATCTCTAATAGAACATTTTTTGAGTCAGCCTTACCCGACATCAAGGTTTCGATATGAAGGTTATTCGCATCTTTTTCAATTACTTTTAATTCATTTTCCAACTCTAGGTGCATATCAGCATTAGTATTTTCATCAGTAATTTTTATAAGTTCGATTGAATCTTTGTAAGATTTTTCAAGTTCATCAATTGATTTTAAAAAGTTAGAGAGGTAATTAAGTTTCTTTAAATCTTTGTTTGTTTTTTCAAAGTCATCCCAATTATCTTGGTTTTCTAGATTTTTCTTAAGATTGGTAAGGTTTTCATTAATTTTTTTTTTTTCAAACAAACCCCCTTAGGTTTTTTAGTAAAACCTTGATATTATTGGACAATTCTACAATCTCATATTTCATTAATAAAACCCTTTAAATTGAAACTCATCGCTTGAATCTTTTTTAGTATCGTATTTGCTCTCGAAATTAAAGTTATTTTTGAAAGACTCCGTTATGAAATTCTGATTACTAGGTTTTCCAGTAGCTATATCAACATTAATAAATTTTATTGATTTTGGAATATTAAATGGTTTGGGAATATTATTTTTATAAATATTTTTAAAAAAATCATGAAATATAGGTGCAGCTACCTTCGAACCTGTTTCAAACTTACCTAAAGATTTTGGCACATCGTACCCAACAAAAACTCCAACAGTTAATTCAGATGAAAACCCTATAAACCAGGCATCTTGATTTTCATTAGTGGTACCAGTTTTACCAGCAATCTGATAATCAAAACTATTGATATTTTTTGCAGTTCCTCTTTGAATAACTCCCATTAAAAAAGAAATCATTTGGTAAGCGGATTCTTCAGAAAATACTCTGTTGGTTCTATATTTAACTTTTGGTTTTGGCAACTTAAAAAAAGATGAACTAGTCAGGTTATCATCATTTTCAAATGAACAATTTACACATTTTCTTTTATCACCTTTAAAAATAATCTTTCCAGAATTATCATATATCACATCAATTAACCTTGGAGAGATTAAAAATCCACCGTTAGCAATTGATGAATATGCAGAAGTAATTTTTAATAGTGAACTTTCAAGTGACCCCAAAGAACTTGAGATCAAAAATGGAAAATCATCATAAATATCAAGTTTTTTTGATAACTCTGCTATTTTTTCTAGCCCTATTTGATCAGAAAGTCTTATTGTCATAAGATTCCTTGATTTTTCTATACCAAGTCTTAAAGTACTAAGTCCATAAAACTTTTCTCCATAGTTGGTTGGTCTCCAAACTCCATCTTTTGAATGGTCATCAATTACAAAAGGTGCGTCAAGAACTCGACTGACTGGTGAGTATCCATTTTCTAATGCAGTTATGTAAACAAAGGGTTTAAATGATGAACCAAGTTGTCTATTAGCTTGAGTAACTCTGTTGAATGAAGAACTGGAATCATACCCTCCTACCATAGCAAGAACTCTTCCTGTGTTGTTTTCAATCACAACCATACCACCGTTTACCTTTGGAATTTGACTTAACTCATACTTCCCTGATTTTTTATTTAAAGATATTACTATAATATCTCCACGTTTGAAAAACTTCTTACAATTAATCTTTTCGGATTTTAGAATAGTCATTTCATCTCGACTAATGGTTAAAGTTTTTTCACTTTTAGTGATGACTTCAATCAGTTTTGGTTTTATTTTTTTTACAATTGCTATTTCATCGTTATAAAGGCCGGCTGGCTTTTTATAATTTGAAATTGTTTTAACCCACTCAAAATTCTGGTCAATCTTTAAACTTTCAATTGGACCGTTCCAACCTGGTCTTTTTGAATAGTTTTTTAACCCTCTTCTAAATGAATCTTCAGCTGCAACTTGTAATTTTTCATTAATTGTTGTCATTATTGTAAGTCCACTATCGTATAGTTTCTGTTCATTAAATCTTGAAATTATTTCTCTTCGGACTTCTTCTTTGAAAAAAGAGGCTTTATTATTTAAAATTTTTTTACTTTTTGATAACTTTAGTTCTTCACTCATTAAAACTGAATATTCTTCTAGGTTAATAAACCTTTCGTCTAAAAGTCTTTTTAAAACCCAATTTCTTCTTTTAAGTGCTCTTATTGAATTTCTATATGGATTATAAGTGGAAGGAGCTTTAGGTAATGCAGCTAGCATGGCCATTTCATGAACCTTAAGATCAGCTATAGACTTATTAAAATAATTTAAAGATGCAGAAGCAATTCCATAAGAGCCATTACCTAAATATATTTCATTAAGATACAACTCCATTATTTGTTCTTTGCTTAGAACTCTCTCCATTCTTAAGGCTATTATTATTTCTTTTATTTTTCTGGTATAAGATATTTCATTTGTTAGCAAAAAATTTTTAGCAACTTGCTGTGTAATTGTTGAGGCACCTTGTAGTCTCTTATTGGTGAAGGTGTTAGAAACATTTTTCAAAAAGGCTCTTAATATTCCTCTATAATCAATTCCATCATGCTTATAAAAATTTACATCCTCTGATACTAAAAAACAATTAATCAATTCCGTAGGAATATCTTCATATTTTATAAAGACTCTATTTTCATTGGAGTAATCCTCTAAAAAATTACCATTAGCAGTATAAATTTTTGAGACTAATCTAGGTTTGTAAGATGAAAGTTTATCGAAGCTAGGAAGATCCTTCCCAAAGAAAAGTAATATAAATACTGTAAAAAAAAATAAGGAAAAAAAAAGAATCAGAATTGAGTAAAAAACATTTATAAAACTTTTTCTCATATTACTAAAATTAGTTAATTACTTTCAATCCAATCAAAATAATTCTTAACAGCCTTTACTATATTTGAAGTAATTTTTTTTTGATAGCTATTACTTACTAAAAGTTTAGAGTCTTCTCTATTTGATAAGTATCCCATTTCAATTAAAACTGAGGGAATGTCAAGAGATTTCAAAACAGTAAAGCCTGCAAATCTATGAGCTCTTTTTAACAAATTCATTTCATTTTTTATATCTTTAATCAAGAAATTAACCAAATGACTAGACTGATTTAAAGTTTCTCTTTTTGTAAGATCAATCAAAATATTTGTAACCTCGGAACTTTCTGATGTTAAGTCAACATTTCCTAAAAAATCTGACCTATTTTCTCTTCTTGCTAGGTCCTCAGCTTCCTTATCAGATGCTTTTTCAGACAATGTATAAAGTGATATACCTCTTGTTCTCCTATTTTTGTTAAAATCAGCGTGTAACGAGATAAATATATCAGCATTACTATTTTTGGCAATCTTTGTTCTTTCTCGTAATTTTAAATAAACATCTTTTTCTCTTGTTAATATTACATGAAACTCCTCATATTTACTAAATTCTTTTTTTAATAATAATGCGACTTTAAGTGTTATATTTTTTTCAAGTTTTTTAGTAACACCAACAGCTCCAGAATCCCTTCCACCATGACCAGGGTCAACAACAACTATTTTTCTTTTTTTTTGTTTATTTTTATAATCAATTACAACCCTAGCATACTTATTATTCTTTTTTCTTAAAAAATAGATATTAGGAGAGTGAATATTCCTGTTAAAAATTAGGATTAATGAGTTGTTTGTTGTATCAAAATTTATTTCTTTTAAATCGTCATTTTTTGTGAATGGTTTTTTTAGGGTTAAATTTTTATCAAACTTAATTTCAATTTTATTTTGTGAAACTTTATTTTTAAAAGTAACATCTTCAGAAATATCAAAAACAATCCTTTTTGCTTCAGCATTTGAACCGTACCTAACATTGTTAATTTCTAACGAAAATAATTCGCTACTGTAAAAAACAAATAAAAAATATATTATAGTTTTTATGATTAATTTCAATTTTAGTTTTATAGTTTAATTATACTAAATATAGTGGTTTTTTTACAAAAAAAAACAATATGTTCTTTTTTTTTTGTAATTTATTGATTTTTTAATAATAATAAAAAATAAAGTTTAAAGGAATTATAATGAAACAGATGCTTATTGACGCTAACCAAAATGATGAGGTTAGGGTTGCTATTGTTGACCAAAACGATTTGGTTGACTACGAATCAGAAAATTTTAAGAATGACAGAGTAAAAGGAAATATTTATTTGGCGAAAATTATTAGGGTTGAACCTTCCCTACAGGCTGCTTTTGTCGACTATGGTGCAAAGAAACACGGTTTTTTAGCCTATAATGAAATACATCCAGACTACTTTAAGATACCAACTGCTGATAAAAAAAAATTATTAGAACAGGAATTTAATGAATCTCAGAATCTAAGGATTAATGAAGACGATGAAGGTTTTATTGATGAAAGTTTTAATGAGGAACAAGAAAATAATAATCAACAAGAAAAAAATAAAAATGATGAAAATGAAGGTTTTCTTTCTAAAGTTTTTGATTTCTTCAACTATAAACCAATTGATGACTACCAACAAACAAAGGTCAGGAAAAAAAGATATTTTAGAGCTCCAAAAAGAAATAAAAGTATCATTTTTCACAAAAAATATAGCATTCAAGAAGTTATTAAAAGTAATCAGGTAATTTTAATACAAGTTGTTAAAGAAGAGAGAGGAAATAAAGGAGCAGCTGTAACCACAAGACTTTCTTTAGCTGGTAAATATTGTGTTTTGATGCCCAATACTAATAAGGGAGGAGGAATTTCAAGAAAAATAAGTGATTTAAAACTTAGAAAAAAATTAAAAGATGTACTTAACAAACTAAAAATAGAAGCTGGTATGGGTGCTATTATTAGAACAGCTGGCGAATCAATGAGCTTAAAAGAAATAAAAAGAGACTATAATTCACTGATAAAGTTATGGAAAGAGATTACATCAAAAACAATAAAATCCAATGCCCCATGTTTAATTCACGAAGAAGATAATTTGATAAAGAGATCGCTTAGAGATTATTTTGACTCGTCATATGAATCTGTTTTAATAAACAATAAATTAATTCTATCTAAATGCAAAGATATTGTTAAACAGTTCATGCCTAATTCTGTTAAGAAATTAAAATTATATAAAGATAAAAAACCTCTTTTTTTTAATCATGGAATTGAGAAAAAAATAGTAGACATAAATAATCCTAATGTGGCTCTAAAATCAGGTGGATATCTTGTTATAAATCAAACAGAAGCACTTGTTGCAATTGATATTAATTCGGGAAAATTCACTAAAAATCGAAACATTGAAGATACAGCATTCCAAACTAACCTTGAAGCAGCAGAAGAAATTAGCAGACAAATTAGAATAAGAGATTTAGCAGGATTAATTGTTATTGACTTTATAGACATGCTTGAAAGGAACCATAATTTCAAAGTTGAAAAAAGATTAAAGGATTGTTTAAAAAGTGATAGAGCAAGAGTTCAGATTGGAAGAATAAGTAATTTTGGTTTGCTTGAACTTTCACGACAAAGATTAAAAGTCAATGAGGACTCTAAAGTTTCGATTAAATGTTCGCAATGTAATGGATATGGCAAAGTTCCTTCTACTCATTTTTTGGTAAACCAACTAATTAGAGTATTTGAAGAACTAACTTATGATAAAAAAAAAGAAAATATTTATATTATCTGCAGCAGTCATTTACATTTACTACTAGAAAAAAAATCTACCTCAAAAGTTTTTGAAAAAAGAAAAGGAAGCGTTGTAATAGACCATGAATTAAAAGAATTAGATTTTATAATTTGTAAGCAAAGTGAGGTTATCCTAACTAATATAAACACGAATATCGATCCAGATAAATTAGCCAACCTAACTAAAGTAAACAAAAAATTAAAAAAGAATACCAGTGATCATAGAATTAAAAAAACTAAAGATTTACCAAAAGATGGTTCTATAACACTGAATTCTGAAGATAATATTAAAGGTTCAAAAGAAGAAAATAAAATATCAACTAAACGAAAGAGTTATAGACAAAAGGTAAAAGATTTTAAGACAAATAAATCAAAATCAGGTGACTCAGCTAAAATTCCAAAAAATAATAACAATTTAGAGGTTATCGAGAAGCAAGGTAACCAGGAAAAAAGACAAGGTTGGTGGACTCAGTAATTTTCTCCAAACCATTTTCTTAACTTTCTTACTGCTTCGATAACTTTTTGATTGTCCATTGCAAATGCAAGTCTCATGGTTCTAAGCCCAAATTTTTTATCAAAATCGGTACCTGGGGTAAGTGCAACACCTATTTCATTCAAAATTTTTTTTGTAAGTTCCTCTGAACTTATTTTAAAGTTGGTTATATCCAGATAAAAATAAAAGGCTCCATCAGGTTTTCTAAAATTTAAACCTTTTATCTCAGACAATAATTTATAAACTTGTTCTCTTGAAATTAAATATTGTTTTACCATTTTGTCCAACTCGTCAATACATTCAAAAATCTTGACTGCAGAATACTGAGCTATATTTCCGGAAGAAATAAAAAGGTTTTGAGATAATTTCAAAAAGTTTTCTCTTAATGAATCAGGAATAATAGCCCAACCTAATCTCCACCCTGGCATGAGAAAATACTTTGAAAAGCTATTAATTACAATGGCTTTTGGACCAAAATTTAATATTGAATTTGACGAATTTTCAAATTCAATTCCATGGTAAATCTCATCAGATATTAGTCTAATATTGTTTTTACAACAAAAACGATAGATATAGTCTAACTCTTTGTTTAAAAAAACCTGTCCATTAGGGTTATTTGGATTAGAAATGACTAAACCATCTAAATTCTTAAATTTTTGAATTTTTTGAAAATCAATTCTACAAATATCTGAATCATCAGGAAATATTTCAATAACTTCAACATTTAATGACTTTAAAATATTTCTGTAAGCAGGATAAACTGGATTAAAAATCCCGACTTTCTGTCCTTTGTCAAAACTGGAAATAAATGATAACAAAAATGCGCCTGAAGAACCTGTTGTAATGAAAATATTATCGTGGTTGATATCTAGATTGTATTTAAATTCATAGAAATTAGATATTTTTTTTCTTAACTCTTTTATTCCATTGGACGGTGTATAACCAGGTAAATTTGAATTAATAAGTCTCTTTACTTCATTCTTTAAGAGTAAAGGTGTAAATTGTGGTGGTTCACCAAGCTCTAAATGATAAACCTTTTTTCCATTATCTTCCATGCTACTAGCATCAGAAAGTAACTGCATTACCTTAAAGGAGTCAATATTTGATCTTTTAGAGGGAAAAAAAAATTTATTATTCATTTAAACAAGTTAAAATATATATAAAATATATCATTCTATGCAAGCTTTCATAATTCTTTTAGCCACAACTTTCTTTTTTTTTACTGTTAAGTCTTCAAACTTGAACATTATAAGAGATGCTGAAACAGAAAACTTTCTCAAAGAAATTTCATATATTTTAATAAAAGATAATAATTTAGAATTAAATAATCTCAATTTTTTTATTGATAATCAGGATTTCATAAATGCATTTGTAATTCCTGGCCAAAAAATTTTTTTAACTAAAGGTTTGTTAATGAAAAGTAAAAAAATTGAAGATTTAGCCGGTGTAATAGCTCATGAAATGGGCCATATAATTGGTGGACATTTTTCCGATAAATTAAAAGCAGCGGAAAAAACTTCTATGATAAGCATAATTTCATCTATCCTTGCAGCAGGTGCTATTGCAGCTGGAGCAGGTCAAGCCGGATCAGCAATTCTTTTAGGAGGTCAACAACTAGGTACTGCACGTTTACTTTCTTTTTCCAGGTCACAAGAATCACTAGCGGATCAAAATGCAATTAGGCTTCTGAAAAAATCTGGTTTCTCTTTACAAGGAATGCTGAATATTTTTAAAATCTTAGAGAAAAGTGAAAACCTTAAGCAATTGAACCCTTACTTCCTAACTCACCCATTATCAAGTGAAAGAAAAAAATATATATATTTCAATTTTAAAAATCAAAAAACTAAAAATTTTGACCTCTTAGAAAAGAAATTTAATTTAATCAAAGCAAAAATAAACGGATTTTTTTTGAACGAACAAAAGCTAAAAAAAATTTATGGCAATAATAAAAAAATTGAAGGTTTTTACGCTTATACATTAAGAAATTATCGAGTTGGCAAAATCGATAAGGCCCTGAAATTAATAGATGAATGCATAAAAATTGATAATAAAAACCCTTATTTTTTTGAATTAAAGGGGCAAATACTATTTGAAAACGGGAAGATTATAGAATCAATTCCTCAATTTAGGAAAGCAATAAAGCTAAACCCTGGTGAAAAATCATTCAGACTTTTCCTTGCTAAATCTTTGTATCATATAAATGAAAAGACCTCATACCTAGAATCCATAAAAATACTTTGGTCATATATAAAAGAAGATGATTTTCCTTATGAAGCTTGGCACTATTTAGGACTAAACTACGGTAAATTAAAAAAGCCTGATTTTTCATCTTATGCATTAGCAGAAAAATATTTGTTAGTTAATCAAATAAAAAATGCTAAAATACATATTCAACGAGTTAAAAGATATACAAAAGATCCAGTTTTAAAAAATAAAATTATGGATCTTGAAAAAGAAATTTTAAAAAGAAAGTCTCAATGAAAAAAATTTTAATTATCAATGGACCTAACCTGAATATGCTTGGTAAAAGAGAGCCAGATGTATATGGAAGTACCACTTTAAAAGAGCTTGAAAAAATTTGTACCGATGAATCAAAAAAATTAGACTTTGATATTTCTTTCTTTCAAAGTAACTCAGAAGCTGAAATAATTGATGAGATCCAAAAATGTCATAATTATCAGGGATTAATAATTAATGCTGGTGCGTTTACTCATACATCGATAGCTATACACGATGCATTGAAGATACTAAAAATACCAAAAATTGAAGTCCATATATCAAATATTTATAACAGAGAAGAATTTAGAAAAAAATCTTTCATTAGCCCAGTCGTACATGGTATTATTGCTGGTTTTGGAACAGATGTATATATTATAGCACTTAGATCACTAAAAAACTTATTTAAAAATGAATAAAATCAATAAAAAAATCTTAGAAGATATTGATATTTTATCAAAATCAATGGAAAAAAATAACTTGTGTGAAGTTAAGTTCTCTGATGAAAGTGTTTCATATGAATTAAAAAAACATCCCAAACATCAAGTTACTAACTATAGTGACATAAGTACCATAGAAAAAAAACCAAGTATTGAAAAAGAAGTTAACCTCACAGAAAACGCATTAAAGTCTCCAATGGTTGGAACAGCATATCTATCACCTGAACCAAGTGCCAAAAAATTTATTGAAGAAGGACAGAGTGTTAAGATTGGACAAGTTTTACTTATCATTGAAGCAATGAAAACCATGAACGAAATTACAGCTGACAAAAATGGAAAAATAAAAAAAATTTTTGTTAAAAATGAATCTCCTGTAGAGTTCGGAGAACCATTAGTTTTAATTGAGTGATGCTAAAAAAAGTCTTAGTAGCAAATAGAGGAGAAATAGCTCTCAGAATTTTAAGAGCATGCAAAGAGTTGGATATAAAAACAGTTGTTGTGCATTCCACTGCAGATGAAAAAGAGATGTTTGTGAGGTTAGCCGATGAAAGTGTGTGTATTGGTCCTCCACAAGTCAAAAACTCTTACTTAAATATACCTTCAATAATTTCTGCTGCAACGATTGCTAATGCTGATGCAATTCATCCAGGAATTGGAATGCTCTCAGAAAACTCCAATTTTGCAAAAATCATTGCTGATCACGGTTTTAAATTTATTGGTCCAAAATATGAACATATTCAAAAAATGGCTAATAAAATTGAAGCAAAATCCATCGCTAAGAAAGTTGGCTTACCAATTTTACCAGGAAGTAGTGGTAATGTTTTAAATTATTTAGAGGCTAAATCCATAGCTGAAAGTATAGGTTATCCTATTATTATTAAATCAACTAACGGAGGTGGTGGTAGAGGAATTAAAGTAGTTTTAAAAGAAAAGGAACTCAAAAATAATTTTCTCTTAGCAAAAAAAGAAGCCGAGTTAAGTTTTGGTAGTGACCAGGTTTATATAGAAAAATATTTAAGCAACCCACGTCATATTGAAATTCAGATATTGTGTGATAATCAAGGTAATGCTATTCACTTAGGAGAACGAGAATGCTCAATTCAAAGAAGAAATCAAAAAATAATAGAAGAGTGCCCAAGCCCTGTTATAACTGATGGCCAAAGAAAAAAAATTTGTGAAACAACCATTAAAGCAATGAAGAAAATTGGCTATTTTAATATCGGTACAGTTGAATACCTTTATAGTGATGGCGATTTTTTTTTTATGGAAATGAATACAAGATTACAGGTTGAACATACAATTACAGAAGAAGTTTACAATATTGACATTGTTAAGGAGCAAATAAATATTTCTAGTGGAAAAAAAATATCTTTGAAACAAGATGAAATTAAAAAAAAAGGACACTCAATTGAATGTAGAATCAATGCAGAAAACCCTATTACTCAATTACCTTCAACTGGTTTAGTTAAAACCTATCACCCACCGGGAGGTCCCGGAATAAGAATAGACTCAGCTCTTTACACAGGATGCAACATTAGTTCTTTTTATGATGGACTAATTTCAAAATTGGTGTGTAAAGGAAATACAAGACATGAATGTATTATGAAACTCAAAAGAGCTCTTGATGAATATGTGATTGAAGGTGTGCAAACTAATATTCCAACTTTAAAAAAAATAATACAGACAAGCGACTTTATCGAGGGTAATTTTGATATCAATTGGTTTAACAATTCTATTAAGTAAAATGTTCCTTTCCCCTGAAATTATTTTAGAAGGATATAATAAAGGTCTATTTCCGATGGCTGACTCCTTCAATGACCCCTTTGTCTACTGGGTTGACCCTAAAGAAAGAGGTATTATAAAATTAAATGAATTCAAAGTATCAAGAAGTCTTAAAAAAGAATTAAAAAAAAATAATTTTATCATTAAAGTTAATAAAAACTTTGAAAAAACAATAAATTTATGTGCAAAAAACTTAAATAGAAAATCGACTTGGATTAACAATCAAATTATAGAAAATTATATTAAATTATTTAAAATTGGTGTAGCAAAGTCAATAGAGTGTTTTGAAAATGAAAACCTAATTGGTGGTTTATATGGTCTAATAATTGGCAAAATTTTTTGTGGGGAGAGTATGTTTAGTATAAAAAGAAATTCGAGTAAAATTTCGATGGTTTATCTAGCAGCTTATCTTAAAGAGGGTGGCTTTAAATATATTGACACTCAATTTTATTCAGAACACTTAAAACAGTTTGGAACAAAAAAAATTGAAAAAAAAAAGTACTTAGAGATTTTGTCGCAATACGGTAAATCAGACATAGTGTTTCCTAAGGAAATTAGAAAAAATGTATTAGAGTATTTCAAATGATTTTTTTAGAAAAATAGGGTCATTGACTAGACATTCTTCAAGCTTGATATCAAAGATAGGGTTAACTGGAACATTCAAGTATTGACTAGATTTGAAAATCCAACCTAAAAAGCTTCTTTTATCTAACTTATGGCTTATTAAAGCAATTTCATCATCATTTCCATCTTTTTCAATTTTAATGCACCTAAAAATAATAATTTTAGCATTATCAAGTTCCAAGGTTTGCGATAACGGAATGTCATAAAAAACTTTTTCAGCAGTTATCTTATTTATAATTCTTAATTTAGCTCCCTGACATTCATTTTCAGAAGCTAATAATGGAAATTTAAGAAAAAAAAATGTAAGAAAAATATAAAAAAAAAATTTCAAATTATTTTCTCCCTAGAGAAAATTCAATATTATTTACTAGATCTATAATTTTATTTTTGAAATCTTTTTCGTCGCAATCAATTAATACCGCATCATCAAATGCATTTTGAATTAAAGTTTTTATTTCATTATAGTTTTCATTCAATACTTTGTTGGTTTCGTCACAAGAAATTATTTTATCATCTTTTGCTCGCCAAATAAATTTATCAACTTTCTTTTCCATTATTGTGTAGCAAGAAAAATTATTTTGCTCACCTGATCTTCAATAGATTCATAATCTTCAACCTTTTTTATTTCCTCTTTTTCATTTAATGTAATGGTTAAGTCTCCGGCCGGTGTAATTGACAGATACTTATTCCCAAGAATACCATCACTAGCAATCTTTACGCTACTATCTTTGGGTACTTTAACATCTTTATAAACACTAAAATCTATTACAGCAAAAAAATCTTGATCTAATGATACATTTTTTATTACACCAATCTTAACTCCCCTCATTTTCACGTCATTGCCAATCACTACACCTCCGACTTTTAAAAATTTTGCTCTCAAATCATAGGTCTCATTACTTTCAGTGTTAACATCAATAAATTTCAACAAGAAAGAAACAGCTAGAATTAATGTCATTAAGCCAAGAATTGATTCAAGATAATTTTTTTTCATAGTTTGTTTTTCTCTCCAATTTTTATGATGTTGTCTAAAAGATCTTGAAGCAAAATCGAATCTTCCACATAAGAAAAGCTATCCATGCTCTTAAGATATTGTTGTTCACCACCTATTTCAATTACTAAAAATTTTGACCCAAACAAACCATCTGTTTGAATAGAAATTGATGAATCACGAGTAATTTTTAAGTTTTCATTTACCATCATCGATATTTTTGGATAGCTATTATCAAGAATAATGTCATTAACAAATCCTACACTTATTCCTGAAATCATAACATTATCACCAATATTAAGACCATCGATTTTATTAAAAGTGGCAAAAAGATTTATCATACTATTTATATTTTTTTTTCTATCAATTAGCATTAGATCAAACATAATGACAATAAAGAAAAAACCTAAAAAAAATTTTGAAAAATTACTCATTTGGTTTCCATATTGAATTTTTTTCGTGATTCTTACTAATACTTTCATCTAATTTATATTCGTACGAATAGGGTGTTCCGGTTAGGTTTGGAGAGTGTTTTTTTGACCAAGATGGCTTAGGAACCTTATCTTCAGGAGGATCTTCTTCAACGTGATGCAGCCAAGCATTCCATCGTTGAGGTACTTTACTTGCCTCAACTATACCATTATAAATTACAAACCTTCTTTCTCTGAAATTATTTTTTGGAGAATAGGCTTTTTTTACAAAATATATATTACCATATTCATCTTCACCAATTTTTTTAGCAAAAATTAAACAGTAAATCTTAAAAAAAATAGAGTTGTATGATAATCTCATTATTATAATATATATTATATATACACTTATATCATGTTTGATTTCAAAGAAATACAAAAAATCACTAGACTCTTTCTTAAAAATAATAGCAAAAAAATTAATGACCTAAAAAAAAGTAATGATTTAGATTTAGAAAAATTTTTTAATGCATTAATTGAAGAAATAAACACCAGCATAAATAAAAAAAACCTGTTGAAGAACAGTAAAAGAGACAGATTACCCCATAGAAGAAAGGGATATACTCAAAAGGCATCCATAAATAATCACAAGGTTTACTTAAGAACTGGTGAATATATGGACGGATCCTTGGGAGAAATTTTTATTGACATGCATAAGGAGGGTGCAGCATTTAGAAGCCTGATGAATAACTTTGCAATAGCTGTTTCAATTGGTCTTCAATATGGGGTTCCATTAGAAGAATTCGTTGAAGCATTTACCTTCACAAAATTTGAACCTAGTGGAGAAGTAAAAGGAAATGCAGAAATAAAGTTTTCAACTTCAATCCTAGACTATATTTTTAAAGAACTAGCTATATCCTACCTAGGTAGAGACGACTTAAGCAATGAAAAAAGCAATCAAACAACAGAGCTTGTTCCTAATTACAATAACTATAAAAATAAGGCTGAAAATGCTGAAAATGTTCTTAAAAAATTTACAAGTAAAGGGTTCATAAGAAAAAAAGTTTTTGACGGTAATTTGACATTAATTACTAATAAAAACTCCAAAAATGAAACAGAAAAGATAAAAAAGATTAAAAGCTTTGAAGGGGATCCTTGCGATCGCTGTGGAAATTTTACAGTCTACAAAGAAGATAAAAAAATCAAATGTCTTACATGTCTTCATAATTTTGATGAGTAACTTTCTATCTAAAAAGCTGCTATCGTTAGATTTGAATAGAGAAAGTGAGGCAATGAGTTTAGCCAACTATAAACCATTCGTAATATTTGGAAAATTAATTTTTATTTCGGGACAATTACCTTTAGAAAAAAATAAATTAAAATTTACTGGAAAAATTGATACTGAATTATCAAGTGAAGAAGCTCAACAAGCTGTTTACTTATCGACGAATAACTTATTATGGAATTTAAATGATGCAATTGATAACTTCAAAATTAATAGAATAAGATGTATTAATTTAAAAGGATATTTTAATAGTACACAAACTTTCAAAAATCATTCTGTTTTGTTTGATTTATCATCTAATTTATTAATAAAAGTCTTGGGAGAAATTGATGGCACCCACTCGAGAAGTGTAATTGGAGTAAACTCTTTGCCAAAAGAATCACCTGTTGAGATTGATGGAATTTTTGGAATTTTAGATTAGGGTAATGACTTCATAATGAAAATTTCTACAATTTCTTCTATAGAAAATATAAGAATTTTTTGTGAAAAATTTTTTAAAGATGTGTCACCATTTATTTCCTATGACTTTTTTAAATATTTAGAAAAGACTGGATGTACTAATTCTATTACAGGGTGGGAACCAGAACATATAATTATTGAAGATAATAAAAAAAACATTGGTTTTATTCCAAATTTTAAAAAACAAAATTCAAACGGAGAGTATATTTTTGATCATGTTTTTGCAAATGCTCACCATCAAATTGGCATAAATTACTATCCCAAATATCTATCAGCAATCCCAT